>JFJP01001846.1_pt1 | contig 32625 bp, 32 predicted proteins | sample 431651 | NCBI WGS metagenome assembly JFJP01 (sample SAMN02602958, study PRJNA72255) | Microbial mat metagenome, whole genome shotgun sequencing project. | biome: fresh water; feature: sink hole; material: water; isolation source: purple microbial (photo- and chemosynthetic) mats found in... | reverse complement strand
GCTGGCGCGCCCATGTCCATCAGACGCGCGGCGGCGGAAGGCGCGTCGTTGGTGTGCAGGGTGGACAACACCAGATGGCCGGTGAGCGCGGCGCGCAGGGCGATCTGAGCGGTTTCCGCATCGCGCATTTCGCCGAGCAGAATAATGTCCGGGTCTTGCCGCAAAAAAGCGCGCAAGGCACGGGCAAAAGTGAGATCGATCTTGTCGTTGGCCTGAACCTGGTTGATACCCGCCAGCCGATATTCGACCGGGTCTTCCACCGTCAGAATTTTTCGTTCCGGCGTATTCAGATCAGACAACGCGGCGTAAAGGGTGGTGGTTTTTCCCGACCCGGTCGGGCCAGTGACCAGCACCAAGCCATGCGGCCGGTGAATCAACCTGCTGAAGCGCTCGAAGTGGTTGGCGCGCATGCCCAGGTCGGCCAGCCCGGCCTGACCAGCGCCGGTAAGCAAACGCAGCACGGCGGATTCGCCAAACTGGGTCGGTATGGTCGACATGCGCACATCGATCGAGCGCTGCTTCAAACGCAAAATGAAACGGCCATCCTGCGGCAAACGTTTCTCGGCGATATCCAGATCGGCCATCAGCTTCAGCCGCTGGATCAACGCCGGTCCGATCTTGCGATCGGCTTCAGTGGCGATCGACAGCACACCATCGATGCGGAAGCGAATTTGCAGATTGCGTTCCTGCGGTTCGACATGGATGTCGGAAGCGCGCACCTGCATGGCGTCCTCGAACAAGGTCTGCAGCAGCCGCATGACCGGCGCTTCTTCCGCCGATTGGGTGGCCGCCAGGGCGCCGAAATCGATGACCTCATCGCCCAGATCGTCGGTCAGATTACGCGCCAGCTCACTGATTTCCTCGGTGCGCCGATACACCCGGTCGACAAACTGCAGCAACGCGCCTTCATTGACGACCGCCAGTTCCACTTCGCGGTTGAGATGATTGATGATTTCATCGAAGGCAAACAGATCCGTCGGGTCGGCCATCGCCAACAAGACCTTGTTTTCTCGCTGTTCGAGGACAATGGCGCGAAAACGGCGCGCCAGTTGTTCCGGCAGCAGGCGCACAATCTCGGGACGGACATGAATCTGGCGCAAATCCAGGAACGGAATTTGCAACTGGCGGGCGATGGCGCCCGAAATCTGATCTTCGCTGACAAAGCCGTGTTCGATCAGAACGCGCCCCAGTTTGCGTCCGGACTGCCGCTGCTTCTCTAGCGCTTCGCCAAGTTGCTCTTGAGAAATCAACTTTTGCTGTACTAGAAGATCGCCTAAACGAATCTTCTCGGGCCGCGCCATATGCGGTCTCCAGTATTTAGTAGCCGCGTAAATTAACGAGTTAGCGGAGATAGCTCAAGCCATATGTTTGAAATTGTTCTGGTTGAACCCGAAATCCCGCCCAACACGGGCAATGTGATCCGCCTCTCCGCCAACACCGGTTGCCGTTTGCATCTGGTCAAACCGTTGGGGTTCGATCTTTCCGACAAACAATTACGCCGCGCCGGACTCGATTACCACGAGTACGCCGAACTCAGCGTGCATGCAGATTGGCCGGCTTTATTGCGGGCGTTGGCAGGTCGCCGCCGTTTTGCCTTTACCACCAAGTCATCGCGGCCATTCTCCGAAGTGGCGTTTGAACCGGGCGATGTTTTCGTCTTCGGGCCGGAAACACGTGGCTTGTCGGCGGATCTGCTGGCCGACTTCGCCGACGATGCTCGCCTGCGTCTGCCAATGCGGCCAAGCCAACGCAGTTTGAATCTATCCAACGCTGTTGCGGTTACGGTGTTCGAGGCCTGGCGTCAGCAAGGTTTTGCCGGCGCGGCCTGAACAACTTGCAGTCGCCGAACTTGCCCCAATTTCACTCACTTCGATTAAAAGATGACCCCGATGAGCGCACTCGAAACCTTTGAAAAAATGTTGGCGCAAGGCAAGGATAATGCCTTGCTTCGCTATTCACTCGGCAATGAATGCCTGAAACTCGATCGCCTGGAAGAAGCCCGCATGCATCTGCAAGCCGCACTGGTGTTCGACCCGCGTTATTCCGCTGCCTGGAAGTTACTCGGCAAGGCGTTGAGCGAAGCCGGCGCACTGAGTGAAGCGCGCGAAACCTATCGATTGGGCATCGCCGCCGCCGAGGCGAAGGGCGATATTCAAGCGGCCAAGGAAATGACGGTATTCGCCAAGCGCATCGACAAACAACTGGCCGGCGAGTAATGCGGGTTCGACGCAACTTCGTCTAGCGACTACCATCTATTACACTCATTTAGATTCCACCAGATTCAATTCAACCAAACCAGGAGTAAACAAATGGCGCGTATGGTGCAGTGCGTAAAACTCGGCCGAGAAGCCGAAGGTATGGATTTCCCTCCCTTGCCCGGCGAACTTGGCAAGCGCGTGTTCGAGAACATTTCGAAAGAAGCCTGGCAAGGCTGGATCAAGTTGCAAACCATGATCATCAACGAGAATCGCCTCAACCTGGCCGACATTCAACATCGCAAATACCTGATGGAACAGGCCGAAAAATACTTCTTCGGTGAAGGCGTCGGCGCGCCTGAAGGCTTCAAACCCAACTGAGGCGCGGCGCGCATCAGATCAACGCCGAATCACAGACGCGTCACCCCGGCACAGCCTGGGGTCCAGCAGGTTTCAGCAGCAGGCTGAATGCTGGATTCCGGCCCCGGCCGGCAGGCGCTTCACCCTCCCCTTTTTACCGCCCCCGCCATGTCAGACAAACAAACTCATTTCGGCTTCAAAACTGTCGCCGAGGAAGAAAAGGCCCACAAGGTCGCTGAAGTATTCCATTCCGTCGCCAACCGCTACGACGCCATGAACGACCTCATGTCGATGGGGCTGCACCGCGTCTGGAAACGATTCTTGGCCTTGCACGCACGCATCCGCCCCGGTCACAAAGTGCTTGATATCGCTGGCGGTACCGGCGACATATCGCGCTTGCTGGCGCAAGAAGCGGGGCCGACAGGTGAAGTCTGGTTGACCGACATCAACGGCTCCATGCTCGGCGTCGGCCGAGACCGCATGCTGGACAAAGGCTTGATGTTGCCGGTGGCACAGTGCGACGCGGAAAAACTACCGTTCCCGAGTGATTATTTTGATCTGGTCACCGTCGCCTTTGGCCTGCGCAACATGACACACAAGGAAGACGCGCTCGCCGAAATGCGTCGCGTGCTGAAACCTGGTGGCAAACTGATGGTGCTGGAGTTTTCAAAGGTCTGGAAACCGCTGGCGCCGCTTTATGACCTGTATTCTTTCAAAATGCTGCCGCGCATGGGCGAACTGGTGACCAAAGACGCGGAAAGCTATCGCTATCTGGCGGAATCCATCCGCATGCACCCGGATCAGGAAACGCTGAAAAGCATGATGGAATCGGTTGGTTTCCAGCGCGTCGATTACTTCAACATGACGGTAGGCGTGGTGGCCTTGCATGTGGGTTACAAAATCTGAAACCGGTTTCCGGCAGTGACCAGTAAGTGACATGAAAAAGGCCACTTCAAGTGGCCTTTTTCTTCGGTGCAACACACGCTCAGTTGAGGCTGCGCAGTTCTACACGGCGGTTCTTCGAACGACCGGTGGCCGCTGCGTTATCCGCAATCGGCAGCACTTCGCCATAACCCTTGGCGCTCATCCGGCCAGCCTCGACGCCCTTGTCGATGAAATAATTCATCACTGCGGTAGCGCGTTGCTGCGATAACTTTTGGTTGGCGTCATCACTGCCCGCGCTATCGGTATGACCGGCAATCTCGACCTTCAGGCCGGGGTAACGCTTGAGGATGGCGACAGCCTCGTCCAGGATGACAGTGGCCTCCGGACGCAAGGTATCTTTGGCGGTATCGAAGTTGACGCCAATCAGATTGAACACTGCGGGTAACGAGCAGCCTTTGCTGTCGACACGGTCGCCCGCTGGCGTCGTCGGGCATTGATCGACATTGTCGAGGATGCCGTCACCATCGCCATCCATTTCGCAGCCTTTCGCGTCCACCGTGCGGCCGGCCGGGGTGGTCGGGCACTTGTCTAACGCATCGACCACGCCATCCCCATCGCTATCGAGTTCGCAGCCTTGCGCATTCACCACCCGACCTGGCGGCGTGGTCGGGCACTTGTCGAGCGCGTCGAATACGCCATCGCCATCGCTATCCAGTTCGCAGCCTTGTGCATTCACCGCACGACCAGCCGGCGTGGTTGGGCAGGTGTCGAGCGCGTCAACTACACCATCGCGGTCGCCATCAAGCTCGCAGCCTTGCGCATTCACCACGCGACCGGGCGGCGTGGTCGGGCACTTGTCCAGACGATCGACAACACCGTCCTTATCGCCATCCAGTTCACAGCCTTGCGCATCAACCGGGGCGCCTGACGGAGTACCGGGGCAACGATCATTGCCATCGATGACACCGTCGCCGTCACTATCGAGCACTTTCGGCGCCACGGGCGCAACAGGGGCAACGGGCGCTGCACATGGCGTTTCGAGAATGCCACGGCCAGGACAGCCAATGGTCTTGAAAAGCTCATAACCGCTGGTTAAACCAGTCGAACTAGCGGCATTGGCGGGGTTGTAATACGGAGTTTCCGCAGCCTGGGCATGCAGGATGCCGATGGAAAGCAGCGCGACTGTGACTCCGCTGAGCATGATTGATTTTTTATGCATTCAAAATACCTTTCGATTTGATTAAACAAAAGCGACGCCGGGTGATAAAACCGGTCGCCGCAGTGACTTGCTTTGGAACGAGTACGGAATAATTTGGGTCATTATGGGTGTGCTGGCGGGATGCGATGCCAGGCGACGAACACACCGCATGGCCATTCCCTGCAAGGGTTCGTTAACGCAGCAGCGCACTTGTCAGTGCAACCAGAAATATCCAGGTTATTCCGTACTCGTTCCTTTACTTCAATGAGCTAAAAACCCTGCCGAGCAGACTACCGGTAAATTTCGCCGGGTTGGCGCGCAAACCGCGTTCTTCTTCGCCAATACGAAAGTAAATACCATCAAGCGCCTTTTTGTTGACATAACGCTCAACCGTATCAAGTTCACTTTTAACGCCGAACTTCGATAAAACCTTGGCCAGATTGTTATAAGAACGTACCAGATCGCTCTTTTCTGTCGCCGATTTGATGACCGGCATCAATGTTTCCGCCAACTCCTTTTCAGTTGTCTTGCGAAAGTAATCGGTTGCCGCAGTGTCGCCACCGACCAGGATGTTGCGGGCATCGCCAAGCGTCATTTGGCGCACCGCGTCGAGCACCAACCCCTGCGCTTGCGGCGCGGCTTTTTCAGCCGCCCGGTTCATCGACAGAATCAGGTCATCCAACTTTTGACCATGACCAAGTCCGCGCAGAAATTTATCGGCGCGGGCAAAATTCTTTGGCAAACCAATCTTTAGTTTTGGATCGCCGAAATAGCCGTTCTCGCGCCCCAGCTTGGCGATCGCATTACGCGCACCAAGATCGAGACTGTCACGCAGCGCCTGCGCGGCTTCCGGCGCGCTGATTGCGCCCACGATATCGGCGCTGGCGTATTGCGCGGAAGCCCGACTTGCCCAGGGCAACAGGGCAAGCGCCAAAAGAAAACCGCGACGTTGAATGCTCACTTCGTTACTTCCTCAGAGCGTCACGAATTTCACGCAGCAATACGATGTCTTCCGGGGTTGGTGCGGGCGCGGCCGGGGCTGCCTCTTCCTTGCGCTTGAGTTTATTGATGGCTTTCACCGCAACAAAAATGGCAAACGCAATGATGGTGAAATCGACCATGCTGTTGATGAAAGCGCCATATTTGACCAACGGCGCGCCGGCTTTTTCGGCCAGTTCCAGGCTTTCGTAGGCGGTGCCGCCAAGGTTGAGATAAAGATGCTTGAAGTCAGCGCCGCCAAGCAACGCGCCCACCATCGGCATGATGATGTCCTTGACCAGCGAATCAACGATCTTGCCAAAGGCTCCGCCGATAACTACGCCAACGGCGAGATCGACGACATTGCCGCGCATCGCAAAATCCTTGAATTCCTGTATGAAACTCATATTTCTTCTCCTGATTAAAAAAGACGTTCTAATTCAATTTGAATGGTTTCACCGAGTGCGGGGTTATCCGGACTGCACAGTGGATTAAATCATTTCCGCCTGAAAATGACTCAATCGCCACTCATGCCGGCGACTCCAATACCGGTCTGCCCGGCAAATTCCAGCATCCGATTGATCGAGACGATCGCGCGACGACCCATGGCTGCATCGACCTCGATTTCATTCGCCCCGCTCTCCAACACCCGCAGCAGGCCTTTCAGCCCATTCATCGCCATCCAAGGGCAATGCGCACATGATACGCAGGTTGCACCAGTACCGCCGGTGGGTGCCTCAAGCAAGGTTTTTCCAGGCGCGGCAAGTTGCATCTTGTGAAAAATGCCATTGTCGGTGGCGACAATCAGCGTCTTGTTCGGCAACTCGGCCGCCGCGCGAATCAACTGGGTGGTCGAACCAACCACGTCGGCGAGTTCAATGACGCTGGCGGGCGATTCCGGATGCACCAACACGGCAGACTCCGGATATTCCACTTTCAAAGCACGTATGCCTTCAGCCTTGAATTTTTCATGTACCACGCAAGAGCCTTGCCATAACAACATGTCGGCGCCGGTCGTTTTACGCACGTAATCGCCGAGAAATCGATCCGGCGCCCAGATCAGCTTGTGACCTTGGGCATGCAGATGGGCCGCAACCTTGACCGCGATGCTGGAAGTCACCACCCAGTCGGCGCGCGCCTTCACCGCAGCGGAAGTGTTGGCGTAAACCACCACCGTGCGATCGGGATGAGCGTCACAAAACTGGCTGAAGGCATCCACCGGGCAGGACAGATCAAGTGAACACTCGGCGTGAAGATCCGGCATCAACACCCGTTTCTCCGGATTCAGAATCTTTGCGGTCTCCCCCATGAAACGCACACCGGCGACGATCAGCGTTTTCGCTTGCGAGGCATGACCAAAACGCGCCATTTCCAGCGAATCCGAAACGCAACCCCCGGTTTCCTCCGCCAGTTTCTGCAACACCGCCGAGGTGTAGTAATGCGCCACCAGAACCGCATCGCGCTCAACCAGCAGCGTCTTGATACGGGCGGTCAATGCCGCCTCTTCGCCGACCGCAAAAACCTCTTCAACCACTGGCGGTACATCGGTGACAGGATGCGGGGCGGGAATAACGGGGGGAATAAGGGGGGGAAACAGATCTGCGCTCATGGCGTGATTTAGGAGTGGAGACAGGCGACTGTCAAGCCATGCGATAGCGATACCCTGTCACATTACCGCCACGACGCCCATTTGAGGTCGGAATTTGGCATCCGCTGCGGCAGATTCAGCGACAAACCGCCTTGCCAAAGCCGCTTTTCGCTATCGGCCAGCAAAGCCCGCCAGCCTGCCTGCCCACTGGTAAAATCGCGCGCCATGCCTATTTCATCCCCCAACCAACTGATTCTCGACATCCGTCCGGAAGCCCCCCCCAGTTTCGATAATTACCTGGCCGGCCCCAACGCCGAGGCGCTAGCTGCGGCACGCGAACACGCCTTCGGTCAAACGCCAGAACCGGTGCTGTATCTTTGGGGCGAGGCCGGCACCGGCAAAAGCCATCTTCTGCACGCTTGGCGCCGGGCCACCGGGGCAACCCAGATTGACCCGCTGCCAGAACCCCCGGTGAAATATGTCGCGGTGGACGATGTCGATCGGCTCGACGGCGAAAATCAGATTCGTTTGTTCAGTCTGATCAATGCCGCCCGCGAAGGCGCCGGCCGCATCATCGCCTCCGGCCCGACGCCGCCAGCGCAACTGCTCCAATCGCCCGAACTCAAGTTCAGACCCGACCTCGCCACCCGCCTGGCACAAGGCTTGGTATTCCGACTTCTTCCCATCAGCGATGCTGACAAACGCGCCGCGCTTGGGGTGCGCGCCGAGGCGCGCGGACTGCGTTTGCCGGAGGAAGTCGTGCGCTATTTACTGACCCACTGTCAACGCGACCTGCCGCACTTGTTGATGTTGGTCGATCTCCTCGACATTCATTCGCTCAGCCTGAAGCGCGTGGTTTCTCTGCCGCTGCTGAAAGAAATTCTACGGCAACGCACAACATCATGAAATTATTGGCCACCATCAGTCATCATGGCCTGGGCCACTTGGCGCAAGCCGCGCCGGTATTGAATTCATTACGCGCGCAGCAGCCTGATCTGGAACTGACCATCTGGTCAGGCCTGAGCTTCGAAGCCTTGCAAGCTCGTGTCGAGGGAAGCTTTGAACATCGCCACGCAGCCGCCGATATCGGTTTGATCATGCACGATGCGATGCGAGTTGATCTGCCCGCCAGCCATCTCGCCTTCAAAGCGTTTCATGCCGACTGGCCACAACGCATCGCGCTTGAAGCCAACTGGATGCGCGCGCGGGCTTTTGATCTGGTGTTCAGCGATGTCGCCTATCTGCCGCTGGCGGCGGCGGCGCACGCAGAAATTGACGGCATCGCACTGTGTTCGCTGAACTGGCAAGACATCGCGCAGGCCTACCTGGCACAACTACCGGGCATGAACCTGATTTTGCAACAGATCGGTGACGCCTACGCAGCGGCCAGCGTGTTCCTGCAACCGACCCCCTCGATGCCGATGCCGCAACTGCCGTATCGATTGACCATTCCGCCCATTTCGGGACAAGGAAGTAATCGTCGGCGCGAACTGATCGAGAAATTGGCGCTGCCAACCAATTGCAAACTGGCGTTAATCGGGTTTGGCGGAGTCGCTTACGCAGGCAAGGGTCGATTGCCATCGATCAAAGATGTTGTCTGGCTGGCGCCAGAAGACTGGCAGTCCAGGAGCCTGTCGGACTATGGAATCGTCGGCGGAAAATCAACCGCGCCGGCCCCTTTTTTGCCGGTTTCTTGCACCATGGAACAACCATGCTGCGGTGAATCCGGCAAAAAACTGCCTCGGCGGGGTCGATTTTCGCTATCGACGACCAAAGTCCGACAGGCTCCTAGTAAGTGCGAGGCTCGCGCTGACATGTTTTCGTTCAAGCAGGCAGGTTTGTCGTTTCTCGATCTGCTGGCGTCCTGCGATGTGCTAATTACCAAAGTGGGCTATGGCAGTTTTGTCGAAGCAACGGCGCATGCTGTGCCGGTACTTTATATCGATAGACCCGATTGGCCCGAAACGCCTTATCTGACCACCTGGCTGTGCGAAAACGGCAATGCCGCCGTTATCGAAGAGTCCGATCTATTTTCCCCACGACTTGAATCTCAGCTGCGAGAGATTTGGCAACAGCCAAGCAAGCCCGCCATCCACGCCGATGGTGCGGAGCAGGCTGCACGCCGCTTGTTGGCGCACCAGAAACCGGGCCAAGCGACTGGACTTAAATAGACCGGTTAGGCCGGAATTTCGTTAGTACGCCAAAAAACGCGACAGCAGCGAACTCAAACGATGTACAGCACTGCTCAATAAAGAATCAGGCGGCGCCTTTGGCGCTATCAGCCGCAATTTCGGCATGCACCTGCGCCATATCGACTTCCTTGGCGCGCGCGATCAGATCATCGAAGCCACTTGCCGGCATCGCGCCGGGCTGAGAATAAATAATCACTTTTTCGCGGAAAATCACCAGCGTGGGGATGGAGCGAATCTGGAAGTGGCCCGCCAAAGACTGCTGTTCCTCGGTGTTCACCTTGGCGAACACGATACCTTCATGCTTCTCGGAAGCCGCATCGTAAACCGGCGCAAAACCTTTGCATGGACCACACCAAGGCGCCCAAAAGTCGATCACGACGAAGTCGTTGTTGAGAATGACTTCTTCAAAATTCTGTTCGTTGAGTTCCAGGACCGCCATGAAAAACCTCTGTAGTAGATTCAAAAATGAGTCATGAGCATTGCGACATCATGACAAAAAAATGGCCGACTTCAGTCGGCCGCGCCATATTAACACGCTCAAGGAGATCGATTTTGACGACCTGACCAAAGCCAGATCGCCTGGATTGGATTTTTCAGGCGGCCGAGACCATACGGGAACTCGCTTCACCCTGGCGACGCCACATGTTCGAGCTTGTTTTCAAGCTGCTTTTGACCTCCGCGCGATTCACCGCAGCGATCAATTCAGTTGCCAGCGTTCTTGCCTGACCGGGGGTCAACAACAAGGCGGATTCTCCCGCCAAATCACTCAATAATTTGATGGCGATACGATCAAGGCCATCGTCACTAGAAACAAGACTGACATCCATTTTACCTACCTCATGTTGACTCATTTTTATCTCCAGTCAATTTTGTGTGATCCTGCTACGGGAGGTTATTAGCGGGAATCGTGCCAAGCCACGGAGAATTCTGAATCAAGCGTCAGAGCGCATTTACACAGGGGTATTTGAATAACGGATGCAGAATGGAACTGGCATCGACGCCAGCCTTTCGACACCCCCGTCAGGATTTCGACAATCGCGAAAATACGTGCCGGCGCCGAAGCGGACTAAAACCAGAAGGGTCCATCTTTGCCAAGAAACTCGTCATAGCGCATGTAATGAGTGCCATCACAGGAAAAGGTCAAACTGACCATGCCGTTGAAGATATTGATCGACGACATACGCAAGTAAATATTTTCGTCGGACATGCGCAGCGAGCGCAGATTGGCCAGAATGCGCGCGATGTCCGGCAATGGAATCAGCGCATCTTCCGGGTAGGGTTGCGGCGGGTAGACCAGGCAAATATCGGTGTCACTCAAAGTCTCCTGATCGAGGATACGATAGCGGAACGGGTCGTCGATTGTCCAAATCGTCGCCTGGCTGCTGGAGAAGTGAATTTGGCACTGGAACACCCCGCGCTGAGTCAACAACTCTTCCAGGATCGAAAGCGCCTGATCCAGGTGCTGGTCCATCGGACTTTCAATCCGGCATTGCAGAAAAACACAGCTGCGAATAGCCGGATCGCCCTTGATTTGCCGCCAGTGGCCAGGCTCTTCATACAGCGTTGAGGAAACCGGCAAATTGCGCAAATCGAAATCTGCGCCTACGTAGCCCAGCACCTGTCCGTTTTCCGCCCGCACGATCTGCAGCGCGGTGAGCGAAGGACGACTTTTGGACTGACTGATGTAGGCATCGGAGAGCAGAAACCCCCACGCCGGGACGGCTTCTTTCATGTACGGGCGCTGTGAGCGGTCGCGCCCGAAGGAGCCGAAAATGAGCCCGCTTTCGCCGAAGGTATCTGATATTTGCACACCGTCGGTATTGACGCAGTAAAGATAAGTACAGAACGGAATGCTGTCGAAGCCGGACAGCAGCGCCGCATTCAATGTCTCGCGCCGTTTCCATTCAGGCGCGCATTGTTCCGCCAGACAGGTGAGGGGTTCGTGCAACATGCGCGCCAGTTGCTCGCGCTGCTGATAAATATTGTCTTTCCATGAACTCTGCATCGAGTTTGATCCGCCTTTTAATTTGACGCGCCAAGATTAACGTCATCAAGTTGCGATAACAGTAAAGCGGTCACGCCACAAGATTTTCTGAGCAGGGAGGGTGTTGCTTGCTCGCACACGCCGGCCTCTGCCCCAGGAGCGCAAAAAGACAAAAGGCCGCAAAAGCGGCCTTTTGTCTTTGGGCATCACTCACTGTCAATCGGCGTACAGCTTTTCCAGGCGTTCGTGTTTTTCCTGCGCTTCGATCGACAATTCCGCCGTTGGCCGCGCCAACAAACGAGGCAGGCCGATGGGGTCGCCGGTTTCCAGGCAGTAGCCGTATTCCCCTGCCTCAATACGCGCCAGAGATGAAGTGATTTTCTTCAGCAACTTGCGCTCACGATCGCGCACACGTTGCTCAAGCAGGTTCTCTTCTTCCACAGTGGCGCGGTCATTGGGATCGGCGAAGACTTCGTTTTCTTTCAGATGCACACCGGTTTCACGCGCGTTATCAATGATCTCGTCACGCATGGTGGTGAGTTTGGCCTTGAAATACGCAAGTTGCGCTTCGTTCATGTAATCGGAATCAGGCATCGCCATGAGTTCCGCATCATCCAGAGGAATGGCCAACACTTTTTTTCTCGATTTAGCCGCCGATTTCGCGGCGGAGGTTTTTGCTTCTTCACTTTTCATAGGTTCGGGCGCTTTCTCCAGCACCGATTCAGGCGCTGCTTCAGGTATGGATTTTTTGGCCGCAGGTTTGCCACTCGCTTTACTTGCCGCAACCGCATTTTCTTCTGTCACCTGCATGGCGGTCGCCGCTTTCTTGGCGGCGGGTTTTTTATCACTGCTCGATTCGGTTTTACTGGCCGGCTTTTTGGCTACTGTCGCCACGATCGATTCCTCCGTCGTTGACATTCTGCTAAAAAATTTAGCGGCGGATTGTGCCACACCCTGGCCGCCCTTGGCACAAGATCAAATCGAGTAGATGCCAAGCGGGTCGTTCGGGTCAATTCCATCCATGAAAGGTTTTCTGCGTTCACGATGGGTAACCTGGTACATGCAGCCCATCCAGTTACCAATCACGGCTTCAGCGGTGTCATGCCAAGTGTTGTCAATATTTTGAGCAACCAGCGACTCCGGGAATTCCGGCAATGCCGTTCCGCACTGAATGGCACGACCAACCCGATCGCGCCATTCGAGCAAAATAGCCTGTTCATGACTGGCCAGATAGTGGTCTGGAAAGGGCGGGTCGTTGGCTAATTTGCCTTGCGCGTACAACAGCGCATCGCGCTTGTATTCCTTGAGCAGGGAAATGGTGTCGTATTCCGGGTGGCCCTGAAAAAACACCATCCGCAAACCATCGTGACTGGTCGCTAGATGCACGCCCACTTCTTCGCTATCGACCAGCACACGCAGGCCGGCGGCCTCGAACTGAGCGCATGAGACATCGTTCCAGCGCGAATGCGGAACATCAAAACGGGTATTCACATCCGCCACCAGCGGATGTCGTTTATCCAGCACCCGATGCGAAAAAACGCCCCAGCGCTTGCCTGGCTGCCTCACGCGCGGCTGGCCGTAGCGAAAATGCATGACCGCATGCGTCGCCAGACACGACAGCAAGGTGGTTGTAACGTTATCCCACGCCCAGGCGATGACCTCGCCCAACGGTGTCCAGAACGGCTCTTTCGACAGGTCTTCGCCGGTGACATTGGCACCGGTAATGATTAGCGCATCCAGCCCCTCGGCGCGAATCTTGTCGAACGGCTCGTAATAGCGGGCAATGTGCGCCGCCGCTTTTTCACCGCGCGGAATCGCATCCAGCGTAAACGGGTGGACATAGAACTGTGCGATCGGATTGCTCTCGCCAACCAGGCGGAAGAATTGCCGCTCGGTCGCCTCCAGGGCGGCATCCGGCATCATGTTCAACAAACCGATGTGGAGTTCGCGAATATCCTGATTGGCGGCACGCTCGGCGGGCAGCACGATGGTGGTACCGTCGGCGCGCAGACGCTGCAAGGCGGGTAAATCGTTGTGGGCGACGATAGGCATGAAATGCTTTCAACAAAAAGGCGCGTCCTGAATAGGTTAGCCGAGAAGCCCGCGATAAACCACCATGCAAATCGACACTACGCAGGAGCAACTGACGCATCGGGGAATTCAAGCTTGCCGCCGGTCGATTAGAATTCACCGCCCACCATTGTTCGTCGCCCATGTCCGCCTCGCTCGCTCTGCTTCAGGAAGTTTTCGGTTATCCCGCTTTTCGCGGCCGCCAGGGTGAGGTTGTCGATCATGTCTGCGCCGGCGGCGACGCGCTGGTATTGATGCCCACCGGCGGCGGCAAATCGTTGTGTTATCAGATTCCCGCCTTGTTGCGGCGCGGCGTCGGCGTTGTCGTTTCGCCCTTGATCGCGCTGATGCACGATCAGGTCGCGGCGCTGCGCGAAGCCGGCGTCAAAGCCGCTTACCTGAACTCCTCGCTCAGCGGTATGGAAGCCGCAGCCATCGAACGCGGCCTGTTGACGCAGGAATACGACCTCGTCTACGTCGCACCCGAACGCCTGGTGCTGCCGCGCTTTTTATCCCTGCTCGAAGCCGTTGCCGCCGGGCCGGGCCTGGCCTTGTTCGCCATCGACGAAGCGCATTGTGTGTCGCAATGGGGGCACGACTTCCGCCCGGAATACATCCAGCTTTCGGTGCTGCACGAACGCTTCCCGAGCGTGCCTCGCATCGCGCTGACCGCCACCGCAGATGCTGCAACGCAGGCGGAAATCCGCCAGCGCCTGCAACTGGAGAGGGCGCGGGTGTTCCTGTCCAGTTTCGACCGGCCCAATATCCGCTATCAAATCGTCGAAAAAGCCAACGCGCGCAACCAACTGCTCAACTTCATTCGCGCCGAGCATCCCGCCGATGCCGGCATCGTCTATTGCCTGTCGCGCAAAAAGGTCGAAGAAACCGCCGCCTGGCTCGCTTCGCAAGGCATCAACGCCCTGCCCTACCACGCCGGCATGGAGCAAGCCGCGCGGCGGCGCAATCAAGATACATTTCTGCGCGACGACGGCATCGTGATGGTTGCCACCATCGCTTTCGGCATGGGCATCGACAAACCCGACGTGCGCTTCGTCGCCCACCTGGACTTGCCTAAAAGCGTCGAAGGTTATTACCAGGAAACCGGCCGCGCCGGCCGCGATGGCGCTCCCGCCGATGCCTGGATGGCCTATGGCCTGGGCGATGTCGTACAGCAACGGCGAATGATCGATGAAGGCGAAGCCGACGCACAATTCAAACGCCTCGGCCACGCCAAACTCGACGCCTTGCTGGCGCTGTGCGAGTCCGCCACTTGTCGGCGTCAGCGCTTGCTTACCTACTTCGGCGAAGACAGCCCCCCCTGCGGCAATTGCGACATCTGCCTCAATCCGCCTCAGACCTGGGACGGCACCGAGGCGGCACGCAAGGCTTTATCCTGCGTCTTCCGCACCGAACAGCGATTCGGCGCGGGGCATGTGGTCGACGTGTTGCTCGGCCACGACACCGAGCGCATTCGGCAATGGAACCACCAGAAGCTGAGCACTTACGGCATCGGCAAGGAACTATCGGAGAAAGATTGGCGGGCGGTGCTACGCCAGTTGGTCGCGCTCGGTTATCTGGAGATCGACCACGCCAGCTATGGCGCGTTGAAACTCAGCCCCAGCAGCCGCGCCGTGCTGAAGGGCGAGCAAACCGTTCTGCTGCGTAAACAGGAAGAAAAGAAAACCCTCCGCGAGACGCGCGGAAAATCGCCCACCGCACAACTCGACAACAACGGACAAACACTGTTCGAATCGCTCCGCGCCTGGCGCGCCGCAACGGCAAAAGAACATGGGCTGCCCGCCTACGTGATTTTTCACGACGCCACACTGGCCGAAATCGCCCATCTCTGCCCGCAATCACCGGCGCAACTGCGTCAGATTTCCGGCATCGGCGCACGCAAGCTGGAAAGTTATGGCGCGGCGCTGATCAACCTCTGCCAGGCGCATGCCCAGGCACACGGCTTGTCCAACGCCAAACCAGCGAAAAAAACACCGGTCATCACCGCCATAGAAGGTCTCAACGACAGCGCCAGCCTGACACTGAATTTGTTGCGCGAAGGCGCAACCATTGCCGAAATCGCACAATCGCGCAGCCTCAAAGAAAGCACCTTGTTCGGCCACTGCGCCGAAGCCATCAGTTTGGGATTGCTGCAAGCGCATGAAGTCCTGCCGCTGAGCAGCGAAGAACTCGACGCCATCCGCGCCGCTCTGCTGGCCCAGGCAGGCAGCGGCGAAATACGCCTGAAACCAGTGTTTGAAACATTCGCCGAACGCTACGACTACGGCCTGTTGCGCTGCGTCGCGGCGGGGCTGGAGCAGCCCCCAAAGCACTGATTGACCATCGGATTTGGGTCGTGCCTTTGCCGCCGACGATACGCATGGCGGTCAGATTCCGGGATTAGGGATGTTCTGGGACGCGCTCAGGCCGGCAGCAGCATCCCGCGCATCATATAAAACAGAATCGCCGCCATCAGCGCTGAAGCCGGCACGGTAATGATCCAGGCGGCGGCGATGCGCAGCAGTTGCGAGCGCTTCACCAGTTCCTCGCGATACACCTTGCGCAATCCCTTGCGTTCCATTTTCGAGAAATGCGCCGGGTCGAGCTGCTGCTTGGCGCTGCGCTTGAGCTCTTCCAGCATGGCGCCTTTATCATCGATGGCGGCTTTGGCAAAGCGCGCCATGAAAGCATCGATCGCGGTCTGATCGCCTTCCGGATGATGCAGCTTGATATCGGCCAACATGCGGGAGTAATTCTTCTTCAGATACTCGCGCAGAAAGCCAACCCCGAACACGCCGCCGACCGCAACGTGGGTTGAACTGATCGGCAGACCGAACTGGCTGGCGACAATGACCGTGATGGTGGCCGACATGGCAATGCAATAGGCGCGCATCTGATCCAGTTCAGTGATTTCCGTGCCGACCGTCCGGATCACTCTCGGCCCAAACAGCGCCAGGCCGAGGCCGATGCCAAGTGCGCCAATCATCATCACCCAGAGCGGGATCGGTGCATCGGCGCTGATTTCAGTGACGCCGGTGCTGACGATATCGACAATCGCGGCAAGCGGACCGACCGCATTGGCGACGTCATTCGAGCCGTGCGCAAAACTGAGCAGCGCCGCCGCGAAGATCAACGGCACCGTAAACAATTGATTGACTCCTGCCTTGCTGTTGCCGATGTCGCGGCTACGCGCGGCGATGATCGGTTTGACGATGAAGTAAATCAGCACAGCGATAACCAGGCCGATCAACACTGCGCTTAGAAACTCGATCTTCCAGATCTTTCCCAGTCCTTTCAAGATCAGATATGCGGCGAACACCCAGGCCATGCCCGCCACCAGCAGCGGCACATTGCGGCCAGCCGCCGCCGACATATCCTGCTGATAGGTGATGACCCGCTTCACCAGATAGAGGAAGCCGGCGGCAAACAGCCCGCCCATCAGCGGCGAGATCACCCAGCTCGCGGCGATAGCGCCCATGGTGCCCCAGTTCGCCACGTCCCAGCCGCTGGCGGCGATACCGGCGCCGAGCACCGCGCCGACGATGGAATGGGTGGTGGATACCGGCGCACCGAAGGCGGTAGCCAGGTTGAGCCAGAGCGCGCCAGCGAGCAACGCCGCCATCATCACCCAAACAAAGGTGTCGGCATCGGAAATCCGGTTAGGGTCGATGATGCCGCTGCGAATGGTGCCGACCACTTCGCCGCCGGCGATCAACGCGCCCGCAGCTTCGAATATGGCGGCGATCACCAGCGCGCCCGCCAGCGTCAATGCCTTCGAACCGACCGCCGGACCGACGTTGTTGGCGACATCGTTGGCACCGATATTCATCGCCATGTAGCCGCCGATCATCGCGGCCACCACCAGAATCAAACTGAACTCGCCATCACCGCGCATACCGGCATAAAGCATGACGCCAACAATAAACAGCAAGGCCATGCCGATTCGAAACAACTCATTGCGACCGCGCTTGGTAGCGCGCTCGATATCATCCAGATGCTTCAGTTCCACGCGGACTCTCCGGCTCATCGCCAGACGTCCGCTGGCTGCTGCTCACCGGGCGAATGACTGTAATAAAACCGTCATTATCCTGTAACAAACCAACGAGAGAAATGCAGAAAGAAGGGTTATTGCACCCGCTGTAGCAAGGACGGGATACGCGCCTGCAATTGCGCCCTGAAATCCTTAGGGACGCCACGGGGTGAGGCAGTACGGCGTGACGCCGCCCAGATCGCATCCGGAAAATTGACATCATCCGCCCAGCGCGGAATCACATGCCAATGCACATGCGGCACCATGTTACCGAGACTGGCCAGATTGATCTTGTCCGGCTGCGCGACTTCCCTCACAGCTGTTTCGACCGCGAATACCACGTTCATCAAACGCAGCCGCTCGGCGGGCGGCAAGTCGGTCATTTCCTTGACGTGCGCATTCAGGATGACACGGCAGAAACCGGGGTAATGGGCGTCATCCACCCAGATAACGCGGCAGAAGGTGTCGGACCAGATGACCATTTCCACGGCATCGGGTTGGCATAATGGGCAATCAGTAGCTGGCATGGCTTTCGTTCACAACAAGGCTCCAAGGTAAAGTAATTCAAGGTAGGAGCGTCCGCTTTCGGCGCGAATCTCTTTGCCAAAACATCGCGCCGCAAGCGGACGCTCCTACCAGTTGATGCATGTTAAATCTGCCTTAATTATGCCCAGTTTTCATGTAAGTCATTGTAGATAAATGACATTGAGTTGTTGTGCGAGCCGCATTTGGCGATAGATTCTGTCACCCTGAAAGTCCAGTGACTCGTTGTTTACAGTTTCAGTAGCACTTGTTTCAGCCCATTTTGCACGCTACGTCAATTCCGCAATGTCATAAATCCGCCGATGCTCGCGGATCTCGTAGCGGACGGTCATGCCGGCGATGAAGTCGCAGACGGCGTGGTCCGTGTGTTTGACTGTGTCATTCCATCGTCAGTAAATTCAGCGATGGAAAATAAGAACGGTAGCGGCGGGCATCACGGGTGATCAGGGTGAAGCCGGAAACCTGGGCGTCCGCACCGATGTAGAAGTCAGGCAGCGGGGCTGTTTTTTGTCCGCCTTGGCGGCGATATTGCAGAAAGGCTTGGCCTGCCAGATAGGCGGCGCTCCAGGGCAGGTCATGACGTTCGATTGTTAGTCGAGCCAACACTCGATTCAGTTCGGCAGCGCTGGTATAGGCAATGGATACTTCTGTATAAATGATGGGATTGATCAGTACGGGCCCATCAATCAAGGCGTTTTCCAATGCGGTGGCTGACCATGCGTTGAACGGTTCTTGTGCTTTGACAATATCAAGCAGGATATTGCTGTCGACCAGATACTCGTCAGTCCTCGCCCCGTGTCAGGGCCATGATGTCGTCGGTTGACAGATCAATATTGGCATTTGCACTCCCGCTGATTGTCTTGATGGCAGCGCGAATCCGATTGCGCCGAAGCTCGGCATGGTCTTCGTTGCGTGCCAGCCATACACGTCCGTCCTCAAAATGGAATTCGACTTCGCTGCCTGGCATCAAGCCGGCTTTTTCTCTGATGTCTTGCGGAATGGTGACTTGGCCTTTGCTGGTAAGTCGCATGGTTTGCCTCGTTAGGTATTACCAAGTTGGTAAGAATTTTAGGCGGATGCCCCGATTTACGCCAATTCCTCGATGTCATAAATCCGCCGATGTTCGCGGATCGCGTAGCGGTCGGTCATGCCGGCGATGTAGTCGCAGACGGCGCGGTGCGGATCTTGGTCGGCGCGGGCGTGGTGTTCCGGCGGCATCAGACGCGGTTCGGCGCTAAACGCGGTGAACAGGTCGCGCAGCAGTCGTTGCGCTTTTTCGCTCATGCGTACCACTTTGTAATGGCGATACAGGTTCTGGAACAGGAAGCGCTTGAGTTCACGGTGTTGGCCCAGCATGCCTTCGCTGAAAGCGGCAAGTTGCGGGCAGCTTCGCACTTCGTCCAGGCTTTGCGGATTATGTTGGGCGATGTTGCTGCGGGTCTGTTCCAGCATGTCGACCACCAGCGTGTTGATCATGCGGCGCACGGTTTCGTGGATCAGGCGGCGGTCGGTCAAGTCGGGGTAGAGGGTGCGCACAGTGGCGAGGTGGCGGGCGAAGATTTCTACCTGTTCCAACTGTTCAACCGTGATCAGGCCGGAGCGCAGGCCGTCGTCGACGTCGTGGTTGTTGTAGGCGATTTCGTCGGCCAGGTTGGTGATTTGTGCTTCCAGCGAGGGTTGCCGGCCCTCGATGAAACGGCGGCCGACGTCACCGAGTTTTTCAGCATTCTTCAGCGAGCAATGTTTGAGGATGCCTTCACGCGATTCAAAGGTGAGGTTGAGACCTTCAAACTCGGCGTATTTCTGTTCCAGCGCATCGACCACGCGAAGTGATTGCAGGTTGTGCTCGAAGCCGCCGTGCTCCTTCATGCAGGCGTTGAGTACGTCCTGGCCGACATGGCCGAACGGGGTGTGGCCGAGGTCGTGCGCCAGCGCCAGGGTTTCCGTTAAGTCTTCGTCCAGACCCAGCATGCGCGCCAGCGTGCGGCCGATCTGGGCGACTTCCAGACTGTGCGTCAAACGGGTGCGGAACAGGTCGCCTTCATGGTTGATGAATACCTGAGTCTTGTATTCCAGCCGGCGGAAGGCGGTGGAATGCACGATGCGGTCGCGATCGCGCTGGAATTCGGAACGTGGTGCGGCGGCCGGTTCCGGGTGACGACGGCCCCGGGTTTGGGCGGAACGGGCGGCGTACGGGGCTGTGTTCATTGCAGGTTCAGTCATGGTTGCCTTTCGGTGCGACAGCGTCGGGCGATGTCTTCGGCGAAGCGGGTGATTTCGTTTGCGGGGACTTTATTGTCAGCGGCGACTTCACTGAAGCGCAGCACCGCCGCTTCAACTTCCTGGCAGATTGCTGCTGCACCACTGACGCCCCATTTGCGCCCGAGTGCGGCCAGTTCAGCAGGACTTGGCGGCAGTGGGGTGAGATCGAACAACAACACATGTTCGCGTCGGTCGCCGGTGTCCGGCAGCAGATCGAAGGCGGGTGACAGGCGATAACCGCTGGCATCGGCGAGCAAGCAGAAGTTTTTTAGATGATCGTCGGTGTTGCCGAGCAGGGCGTTGAACACCATCTGCCTGAACATTCGCGGCACATCTTGTTCCGGCTGCGCGCCATGCTGGCGCAAGGCTGCGATCAGGTCGAAGTAGCGCAGGACGTAATAGCCGCTGGCTTGAAGCAGCGCACGGAAACTCAGCATGTGAAGACGGCCGCGCATGTTGATGGAATTGAGCGGATTCAGGTCGAAGCGTTTGACCAGAAGCACGCGGCGGTTGTGATCCAACTCGACCAATCGGAAATCCGGTACTTCCAGACCCGCCAATCGCGCCAGTTCGAGGCTGGCGGCTTCCAGACCGACCATGTCGACATCGTCGCTTCGGCTAGGGAATTTGGCGATCCATTGTCCTGTGCCGTCATATACCAACGCCTTTGGCCGCGCTCCGCCGGGTGAACTTCCCGCAGCGAGCAGGCTGCGCGTGGTGTCGTCGATGACAGCGTTGCCGGGGTTGCCAACCTCTTGCTCCAACCGTTGCGCAGCATCGAGCAGTGCTTGCAATTCAAGCAGGGAAGCGGCATTGGCTTCCCCGCCAGGTGTTTGGCCGGGCGGGTAAAAACCAAGCGCACCCAGCCCATTCCCTGCCAATGCCTGCAACAGATACGGTTCTGACTGGCAGCCGCGCGGCAGGCTGTGGCACAAGATCAGCAAGCGGCGGCCCCAGTCGTCGGGCAGCGCGTCTTCCAGCGCCAGCAGCGGCGTATCGAGTTGTTTGCCGTGGAATTCCTGCTCGCTCAGCGGCAGCGCCGCCGGGTCGAGGGCAAAGGCGCGGGCGTCGGCCAGATAATCCGGCGTATAGCGGAACGCGCTGGCGTAGCGGCCTTGAAAATCCGCATCGCCAAACGCCAGTTCGGCAGCGCGCAGTTTTTCGCCAGTGGCCAGCGTCAGCCAGAGATCGAGGCGGATCATGCTTTTCTGCGAGCCCTTTGACGCGTCGGTTTGTCGGCCTGTGCGGCAATGTCGAACAGGCTGTTGCGCGGGGCGAGTAGAGCTTCGGTATCGGCAATGCGGCCGAGCAGCGTCAAGGCGGTGAACCAGTGGCCGATTTGTGCGCTGGCATCGCCCTGTTCCATACGGCGCAAGGTTGGCACGGATATGCCGATACGCGCGGCAAAGCGGATTTGTGATTCGTTGCGGGCGAGTCGCTCGGCGCGCAGGCGGTCGCCGAGTTTCTGCAGGATGGTTGTGATATTTTCAGAAAACATGGTTTCCATTATCTGCATTAAATGCTTTTAATGGAAAGAATGTTTTGTGTTTAACTTTTTGATACGGCTTCTGTCAGTGTCGCGCGCAAGGCGTCTGGGTCGTAATCGTTTGGAGTGCCCGGGCCGCTGACGAACGCTTCGCCCAGTTGTTTGAACAGTACGAAGCGAATACGGCCGGCTTCCACTTTTTTGTCGACGCCCATGTAGTCCATATAAGCGTCATAACCCAGATCAGGCGCGACCACTGGCAGGCCGGCACGGTGGAACAGCGCGGCGATGCGTTCGACGTCAGCGGTGGAAATCAGCCCCATCCGACGCGACAGGTCTGCCGCCAGCATCGTCCCAGCGGAAACTCCTTCGCCGTGCAGCCAGTTGCCGTAGCCCATGCCGGTTTCGATGGCGTGGCCGAAGGTGTGTCCCAGGTTGAGCAGGGCGCGCTGGCCGGATTCGCGTTCATCGGCGGCAACCACCTCTGCCTTGTTTTCGCAGGAACGGCGAATGGCGTAGGTCAGCGCGGTGGTATCGCGCGCCATCAAGGCTTCCATATTGGCTTCCAGCCATTCCAGGAAAGGCAGGTCGCGAATCAGTCCGTATTTGATGACTTCCGCCAGTCCGGCCGACAGCTCGCGCGCAGGCAACGTGTTCAGCGTCTCGGTATCGGCCAGCACCAGTTGCGGCTGATAGAACGCGCCGATCATGTTTTTACCGAGGGGATGGTTGATGCCGGTCTTGCCACCGACCGACGAATCCACCTGCGCCAACAAGGTGGTTGGAATCTGGATGAACGGCATGCCGCGCTGGTAGCTGGCTGCGGCAAAGCCGGTGAGATCGCCGATGACACCACCACCGAGCGCGATCAGTGTGGTTTTGCGCTCGGCGCGTTGGGTAAGCAGTGCGTCGAAGATCAGGTTGAGCGTTTCCCAGTTTTTGTACGCCTCGCCATCCGGCAGCACGACCGAATCAACTTGCATACCGGCGTTCTTCAGCGTTTGGCTGAAACGCTCAAGATACAGCGGCCCAACCGTGGTGTTGGTGACGATCACCGCGCGTTTTTGAATCAGGTGTGGCAAAACCAGATCGGCGCGATCAAGCAGGCCAGGGCCGATGTGGATGGGATAGGCGCGGTCGCCGAGTTCTACAGTCAGTGTTTGCATGTTCAACGAATAAGAAAGGGAGATCGGGTTGAGATAACTCGGAATTGCCAATGATAATCCGGGCCACTCCTTGAAAAGCAAGCCGACATGAAACTCGCCACCTGGAACGTCAACTCATTAAAAGTCCGCCTACCGCATCTGCTCGACTGGCTGCAAAGCGCCGCACCGGATGTGGTCTGCTTGCAGGAAACCAAGCAGACAGACGATGTCTTTCCCGTCGAAGCCTTGCGCGTGGCGGGCTATGAAAGCGCTTTTTCCGGTCAGAAAACCTACAACGGCGTTGCGCTGCTGAGCCGCTCGCCGATTGGCGATGTGCAGACCGGCATTCCGGGCTTTGCCGATGAACAAAAGCGTGTGTTGGCAGCCACCGTCGATGGCGTCCGCGTGATTTGCGTCTACATCCCGAATGGCCAGAGCCTCGATTCCGACAAATACCAATACAAAATGGCCTGGCTGGACGCGCTGATTGTTTGGCTGAAAGATGAAATGCAGCGCTATCCCAAGCTGGCCTTGCTGGGCGACTACAACATCGCGCCGGAAGATCGCGACTGCCACGACCCGGCAGCCTGGGTAGGGCAGGTGCTGGTTTCCGAACCTGAACGCGCGCGGTTTCAGGCTTTGCTCGATCTTGGCTTGAAGGATGCATTCCGACTGTTCGAACAGCCCGAGAAAAGCTTCAGTTGGTGGGATTACCGGATGATGGGTTTCCGCCGCAATCTCGGCATGCGCATCGACCACATCCTGCTCTCGCCGGATCTGGCGCCGCTGTGCCGCGCCAGCGAAATCGACAAGGCGCCGCGCAAGCTGGAACGACCATCGGACCACACGCCCGTATTGGCGACGCTGGATCTGAACACTCAAGAATAGCGTGAAGCCAAGGGTCATTCTCAAGAACCGCTGTTCTGTTCGGCTTTCAGCGCAAGAGCGGAGATACCTCCCTTGAATCATGTCGCAGGCAAAAATATGCTTGCGGACACTGTATGTAGCGTCTAAAAATCAATCTCAACCATACATCTAGTACTCTGGAGGCGTCAGTCATGCAGGAAGCCCTGTTCCCCGAACTTGTCGATCAAGCCATTTCCAGTGAGGTTCTGCTGGAAAAATACGCCAAGGGGGACGAGAAAAACGTCGTTGATGTCCGCATGCGCGTGGCTCATGCACTGGCCTCCGCCGAGAAGAAAAGCGAACGTGTTTATTGGGAACGCGCTTATTTCGCCGCGATGGAAGCCGGTTTCATTCCGGCTGGCCGCATCAATTCCGCCGCCGGCACCGCACTACAGGCGACCCTGATCAATTGCTTCGTGCAGCCGGTAGGCGATGCCATTTCCGGTGAATCGGACGGCAAGCCCGGCATCTACGTGGCGCTCGAAGAAGCCGCCGAAACCATGCGCCGCGGCGGCGGTGTTGGTTACGACTTCTCCACCATCCGGCCGAAAGGCGCGCTGGTCAAAGGTACGCAATCGCGTGCCAGTGGCCCGGTGTCGTATATGCGCGTGTTCGACCGTTCCTGCGAAACCGTCGAATCGGCCGGCAGTCGGCGCGGCGCGCAGATGGGCGTGATGCGCTGCGATCACCCGGATATCGAACTGTTCATCCATGCCAAGGACCAGGGCGACCTGAAGAATTTCAATATTTCCATCGGCGTCACCGATGCCTTCATGCAGGCGGTGGAAGCCGATGCCGACGGCGACGGAATGTGGGTGTACAAGAAATTCCGCGCCCGCGATCTGTGGACCCAGATCATGGCCTCCACCTACGACCACGCCGAACCCGGCATACTGTTCCTCGACCGCATCAACCGCGACAACAACCTGTATTACTGCGAAAACATTGAGGCGACCAACCCGTGCGGAGAGCAACCCTTGCCGCCCTACGGCTGCTGCTGCCTCGGTTCGGTCAACTTGACGCGCTTCGTGCGACAAGCATTCGGCGAAGCCGCCAATTTCGATTTCGATGGTTTGGCGCGGGTGTTGCCGGTGTGCGTGCGGGCGCTGGACAACGTGCTCGACCTGACCGCCTGGCCACTGGAAAAGCAGCGCGTCGAGGCGCACAACAAACGCCGCGTCGGGTTGGGCTTCACCGGTCTGGGCGATACGCTGGTGATGCTTGGGCTGCGTTACGACATGCCGGAAGCGCTGGCTTTCTCGACCCAGGTCGCGGAATTCATGCGCGATCATGCCTACCTCGCCTCGGTTGAACTCGCCCGCGAGCGCGGTGCATTCCCGCTGTTCAATGCCGATCTCTACCTTTCCGGCGGCAGTTTCGCCAGCCGCTTGCCGAGTTCGATCAAGGACGCCATCCGTGCGCACGGCATGCGCAACTCGCACCTGCTTTCGATTGCGCCTACCGGCACCATCTCGCTGGCCTTCGCTGACAATGCCAGCAATGGCATCGAACCACCGTTCTCCTGGGCCTATACGCGCAAGAAGCGCGAGGCTGATGGCGGCTGGAAGGAATATCAGGTGGAAGACCACGCCTGGCGGCTTTATCGCGAACAAGGCGGCGATATCGCCAAGATGCCGGCCGCCTTCGTCACCGCGCTGGAAATTTCCGCCACCGCCCACATGAACGCCGTCGCCGCCGTCGCGCCCTACGTTGACTCGGCGATTTCGAAAACGGTCAACGTGCCGGTCGATTATCCCTACACCGAGTTTGAAGGCCTCTACTTCGCCGCCTGGAAAGCTGGCCTGAAAGGCCTTGCCACCTACCGGCCGAATGCCGTGCTGGGCAGCGTCTTGTCCACCGGCACGGAAACACCGGTGGCCACCACAGCCGCCGCCAACGCAAAGTCGCCGCAGGATTTCGAACTCTCCGACGTCAACCGCCGCATCGAAATCAAGGCGTTGCCCGCACCGGTGCTGGAAAGCCTGAAATGGCCCGGTCGCCCGAAACTCACCGGCGGCAACCCGGCCTGGTGTTACATGATCGACAGCACCTGCGGCAGCTTCGCGCTGTTCGTCGGACATACTGAACCGAGCGAAAGCGACGCTCAGGCCTGGCCGTTCGAAGTCTGGGTCAACGGTGCTGAACAACCACGCGGCCTCGGCGCTATCGCCAAAACGTTATCGATGGACATGCGCGCGAATGATCGCGGCTGGCTGAAACTGAAGCTCGACACGCTAGCGAAAACGCGCGGCGACGACAGTTGCGCCATTGCCTTCCCGCCGCATGGCGAATCACGCCAGATGCCCAGTATGGTCGCCGCCGTTGCACAACTGCTGCGCTGGCGGCTGGAAGACCTGAATGCGCTCGATAGTGACGTCGAAGGTGGCAAGAACGGCCCGGTGCTTGACGCATTGTTCTCACTAAAGGAACCGAAGACCGGTACCGACGGTACGCTGTCCTGGACCGTCGACGTGCTCAACCCGCACACCGGCGACGACTTCGTCCTCGGCCTGAAGGAAATCACGCTGCCGGATGGCGTCACCCGACCCTATTCGGTCTGGCTTTCCGGCGAATACCCGCGCGCACTCGACGGTCTGTGCAAACTGCTCTCGCTCGACATGCGCGTGATGGACCCAGCCTGGATCGGCATGAAACTGCGCAAGCTGCTGAACTACCCGGAACCGCTGGGCGACTTCATGGCCTTCCTGCCCGGCAGCGCGAAACAGACCAACTGGCCCTCCACCATCGCCTATCTCGCCCGCCTGATCATTCACCGCTATGCCATGCTCGGCATCCTCACCGAAGACGGCCTGCCGGTGAAGGAAATGGGCATCCTGCAAACCCCGTCGCTGCCCCCCTCGGCTAGCGGCGAACCCGCGCAAGTCATCATGACCGGCGCGGTATGCAAGGAATGCGGCAACGCCACAGTAATCAAGAAGGATGGATGCGATTTCTGTACCGCATGCGGGGCGGTGGGGGCGTGCGGGTGAAGTGAGCAGCATGTGCGGGCTACACCATCAGGCGTACCCGATAACGTGGTCCGCACCATGACCGAGAACAGCAGGGACGCTGAAGTTCACGAGTCAGGGGTTTGAGAAGGAGTAGCAGCGTTTTTCTGAGTGGATCAGATCCTATTCGTGGGTTACACATGGCGGTCATTCCAGGAAATGAGTTGTTGAAGCTAAGTAGGACCAATTGCAAAATCCGGGCACGGATAATCTTTACGATCTGAAATAAATGCATTCAGGAGTTCAAACCATGCACGAAAACCTGAAACTGGATACATCGGCCCCGGCCCAATTCTGTCGATTTAGACATCTGGAGGTAAATTCGGCATGTGCCGGTTCGCTCAACTCGGAGAAGCGCTGAAATGGCTATGACCGCGTTTTACACCCGCTTTGAAGATCTTGCTTTCAAGGAAATGCGTGCCTGCACGGTGTCTCCTGGCAAGGAGGTTCCCGCCGACGATTACGGCTTTCTGGAGTTCTATTGCGACGATAACGGCTGCAATTGCCATCGCGTCATAATTAAAGTGCTTGGTCGAGGCAGCGGAGATAAAACCTGGGCGACGATCAACTATGGCTGGGAGAAAGCGGAGTTCTATCAGCGCTGGGCGGGGTCAGGGACGAGCCTGATGGAGGCTAATATGTTTAGCCGCCCGGTGCTTGATCCGCTTAATCCGCAATCGCCACACGCCGAATTTTTCCTGTCTTTGTTCGAGGAAATGATCAAGGACAAAGCCTATGTCGATCGCCTGAAACGTCATTACGAGATGTTCAGAAAACCGAAGAAACGCTAGGGCAAGTTCCTGTGAGAACCGCAACTTTGGCCTCAATCGAAGTACAACAGCATGCACCTCGGTTGAATCTTGGTGAATCTACCCGGGCGCGGGGTATGAGTTCTAGATCAGCCCCAGGGACCGTGCTTGTAATGCGGCTTCGGCGCGGCTGCTGATATTGAGTTTGCGGTAGATATTTTTGACATGGTCGCCGACGGTATGGCGTGAAATTGTCAGTTCCGAGGCGATGTCCGCGATACGGATGCCCTGCGCCAGCAGGCCCAATACCTCTCGCTCTCGAGCGCTGAGTTCGACAGTGATCGCCTGATTCACCCCTTTTGAACGCTGGAAATGGCCCAGCAATTTTCGCGCGATCAAGGGGGATAGCGGCGGCTGGCCTTCGAAAATGCCGAGTAATTGGCGGGCTAACCATTCCGCCGGGTGATCTTTCAGCAAATAGCCCTGGGCGCCGGCTTGCAGCGCCTGAAACAAGTGATCGTCGTCATCGAAGATGCTTGCCACGATCACCACGCAGTTTGGTTGTTGCTCGCTTAGGCTGCGAATGACCTCCAAGCCATTGCCATCGGTCAGTCCCAAGTCGACTAGCGCCAGATCGAAGCGCCTTGTAGTAAGTGCTTGCCTGGCTTTCACAACGCCAGTGACTTTGATGCAGTTTGCTTCAGGAAATGCGCTGAGCACGGCGCTTTCCAGCATTGCCAGGGCTTCGGGCAGGTCATCTACCAGCAGGATGTTTTTCATCATCAAACTTTGCCCTGAAGGGGTAATTGGATCGAAAAATGCGAACCGCCATCTGGGCAGCTTTCGATGTCAAGCTGGCCACCATATTCTGCCAGACGCTGGCGTATGCCACGCAGACCACGGCCTTCTTGCCAGTTGGCGGGCGATGTCGGCAGGCCATTGTTGAGTACGTCGAGCGCCAGTTTGTCTTCCTGTTGCACGATTCGCACTTCGACTTTTGTCGGTTGGGCATGCTTCAAGGCATTGGTCAGGTTCTCGCGCAGGGTGCGCTCAAGCAGGGATTTGTGCCCGGAGGCGAGCAATTGATCGGGTTGCTCGATTTGCGTTTGCCATGCCAGTTCGGCGTTGGCTGCTTCGCATCGACTTGTCGCCTCGGCGCGCCAGTCAGCCAGGGCATCCTGCAAGCGGACTGGGGTGGCTTCCAGGGCGGTCAACGCGGTCCGCAAATCGTTCATGGCGGATCGTGCAAGTTCCGCCATTTTGGGGGTCTGCGCATGATGGATCAACATTAGCAGGCGGGCACCAATATCGTCGTGCATGTCACGCGCGATGCGTCGGCGTTCTTCAGTAGCGCCGCGTTGCTGGGCATCGCGGCCGGTCTCGGCCTGATTCATCAGTTGAATCAGCGCATCCATGAAAGTGGCGTCCTTCGGCGTAAACAGTCGCCCGCCGTTTTCTGGATGGCGCAAGTAGCGTGCGCTAAGACCTGCACAGGCTGGAACCGCGAGCGCCAAGCCATCTTCATCAAGGTGGGGAACGCTCTGGCGTGCTGTCGTCATCTTCTGTTCAAGCGGGGCGTAAAGTCGCTGCAACAAATCATCCCAAAGTGGCTCCCGCTCCGCTTGCGAGGGTTGGAAGGCGATGCGCACAACATCGGGCATCAAGTCATGCAGGTGCAGGCGCGGTTGCTGGGTGAAGCGTTGCCATAGCCAGTGCCGGAGCGGCAGATACAACAAGCCGACTATCCATAACGAAGCCGCCAACGCCTGTGTGCTTGACCAGTTCAGCGTCAGAACGAGGATTGCATCCAGCCCTACTACCGCCAATGCGCCACCCAGCCAAAGCAGCAAGCGATACGCCCAGACATCCAGTTCGAACAATCGGTAGCGTCTCAGTCCCAATCCGATGCCGATGTAAATGAACAGAAAAAATCCGAAGGCATAGCCCTGTGGCAAAGGTGGCAACCAACCCAGGCTGACAGTGGTGACTGTGCTTAGAATGAACAAGCCGCTGCCCAGCAATAATGACAATATGAACCAGCGCAACGCCGCGCGATTGGCTGGTTCTCCCCGGCTTCGCCACCATTGCACTACTGCCAGCAAGATGGCCAGGAGCATCTCGCTCATGACTCCGAAGCGATGCCCCCAATCCAGATCTGGTGCTAAGCGGAATACTTCAGCCAGCCACCAGGCAATGTAGAAGACAAACAGCCCGACCAAATAGCGGGGGGGCAACAAAGGTTTGGGATAGCTTAGAAAAGTCCCTGCCAGAGCCGCGCCGAACAGCAGTGCGCCTAAGTGGTTCGCTGCGCTCAAGGCGGCAAACAATTGACCGTCTATCGCAATCTCACGCGTGCTGTAGATTGCGGCAGACAGCGCAAACACCGGAAAACTCAAACCAGTAATGGCGAACATGCGTGCGCCCCATTGGTTCGGTTGCAATGCCCAGACCCAGCCAGCGATCAGACAGCCGGAAACCGCTACCGCCAGCTGATACCAGAACAAGGCGGGCAATGCAGTCCATGGCCGTGCGGTGGGCTGGATAAGCGCTTCGCCAATGGTCTTGCTGTCGGCGGCTTGCCATTCAACGATGACTTGAGGTGCACTTAGCAGCGAGGTGAGCGCTGTCTGCCGGGCGAAAAAGGCATCCATTTGAATGTAGTCAGGAACCACATCCGGCTCTTCCAGCAAATCACTCGCCTGCGTCGCCAGGGCATCGCCTTTGCTTGCTGAGTGCAAGGTGAGCAGACGCGCGCCAGCCGGAATATTTGCTGCCGGCGCATCCGCTTTTACGATGATGATGCTGCCATCTGGCTCCGGTTGAAGTGACAGCCCAAGCCATGGTGTATGCAGCGCTAGCTGAACCGCCAGCGCAACCAGTAACAAGTTGAAACCCAGAATAGCCAGCAAACGGCGTGCGGGAGGAGTCAAGCTTCGTGAGGTTTGCATAGCACGCAAAGTCAGTAAGTTTTTGGGGTGTTCAGATACACCCCGTGAATGCGGGATATCCAAAGTACGTGAAGGCCTGAAGAATATGCCACGTCAATTTCTTTAACGAAAGAGGATTACCCATGAGCACATTCAGCAGTCGCTGGAAATTATTACCTGTTTTGTCACTTGCCGTTTTGATGGCAGGATGTTCTGGCAACGACGACTCTTCCGCCACGCCGACCCCCACACCAACCCCAACCAGCACTCTCGGCGGGACGGCGGCCACCGGTGCGCCTATCATTGGCGGTACGGTGAATGTGAAGTGCGCCGGGGGCGCCGCGCTGGCCGATACCACCGACAACAGCGGTGTTTGGGAAGTCACCATTTCGGGGCAGACCTTGCCCTGTGCGGTAGTGGTCAACGGTGGCAACCTGCCAAGTGGCCAAGCCTATCATTCAATTGCAATGCAATTCGGTACCGTCAATATCACGCCGCTGACTGATGTTTTGGTTGCCAACCTGGCCGGGCAGTCGCCGGGCACGTGGTTCAACGGCTTGAACAGCAATGCACTTCAGCAACTCTCCGTGAACAACGTGAATGCTGCTTTGACCAACCTGCGCGCGGCTTTCAACTTGCCGGCGTTGAACGACGTCGATCCGTTGACGACTCCATTTACAGCTACCCGCGGCAATACGTTGGATGACATTCTTGAGGCGATGAGTGTTGCTTACTCCAACTACATTGATCTGCTGAATGCTGCGATGGGGACGAATTTCATGGCGTATGGCCAGCAAAATCAGACTCAATTGGCCAATGCCTTGGCCGCGCTGAATTCTGCCGGCGGGGGTGGCTCTGGCGGTACCAACGGGGGTGGCACGACTATCCCGGGAGGCAATACAGGCACGACAGGAAACTACACGCTTACTCTCGATGTCATCGCATCCGGCATTGCGCTGCCTGGCGTCACCATCGCCAATGTGCCGAAACCTTCCACCAATGATGAGTTCTGCTCGGAAATAAGAGACAGTAGTTCTCAAACCTCCCTCAGTGGAGCGCTGGGGCAATCTGGCACGCTGACGATCAACAGTTGTTCGTTCAATGGTTCGGTTGGAAATATTTCCGCGACGGTGGCCATCACCACTCCGTTGAGTATGACTGTGCCTTACACCGTTGTTTACACGTATAGATAAAGCAGTTGTTGCTCGCAAACGGCGCCCACAGGCGCCGTTTTTTTTGCTCAAGCGAATCAGCCAAGTCTGTGCATAGTTGACAATAACACTCAACCAAACTAAAAAAACACATTATGTTTTGATCAAGTCTAAACAAACCCGCATCTCCGGCGCGGGTTTCCTGCCGGGGCAGAACTTCAACATGGAACAAGGAGCAACCCATGCAACTTAAAGGCTCAAAGACCGAAGACAACCTGAAAGCCGCATTTGCCGGCGAATCACAAGCCAACCGCCGTTATCTGTATTTCGCGGCCAAGGCTGATGTAGAAGGCTACAACGACGTTGCCGCCGTATTCCGCTCCACCGCCGAAGGCGAAACCGGCCACGCGCACGGTCACCTGGAATACCTCGAAGCCAGCGGCGACCCGGCCACCGGCCTGCCCATCGGCCCCACCGGCGACAACCTGAAAGCAGCGATTGCCGGCGAAACCCACGAGTACACCGACATGTACCCGGGTATGGCCAAATCGGCGCGCGAAGAAGGTTTTGAAGAAATCGCCGACTGGTTCGAAACCCTGGCCAAGGCAGAGCGTTCACACGCCAACCGTTTCCAGAAGGCCCTGGACACGCTGGGCCAGTAGGAGGCTCTGCTTGCGGGCTGAATAAGCAAGCGGCCCGCAAGCGGCTTCTTTCACGTCGATACCGGAGTTACTCATGGCTACTCGCGAAGGCAGTCTCGAAGCCCCCACGCGTCACCCGCTCGATTGGCGGAATCCGGATTTTCTTAACGAGGCTTCGCTGTACAAGGAAATGGAGCGGGTGTTCGACATCTGCCATGGCTGCCGCCGCTGCGTCAGCTTGTGCCAGTCGTTTCCCGCGTTGTTTGATCTGGTCGATGAATCCTCGACGATGGAAGTCGATGGCGTCGCCAAAACCGATTACTGGCAGGT
>JFJP01037450.1_pt1 | contig 32628 bp, 73 predicted proteins | sample 431651 | NCBI WGS metagenome assembly JFJP01 (sample SAMN02602958, study PRJNA72255) | Microbial mat metagenome, whole genome shotgun sequencing project. | biome: fresh water; feature: sink hole; material: water; isolation source: purple microbial (photo- and chemosynthetic) mats found in... | reverse complement strand
CATAACTAACTTCCTTCATATGTTAAAAATACGAATCTTCTTGTAGGGTTCGTATTTTTGTTTTATCTTTGTAATATAAATCTTAAACAAAATGATAAAAAAAGAAGATTACTTAAAAGCAAAAGAAACCATTGAAAAATACGAAGAGCAATTGCGTATAGACGATATTATGTGTATTGTTAAATGTTACAATGAACTGAAAGTATTTATACAAGAGAAAAGGAAAACCGAAACATTATGTACTTATATTCATCAACAAACAATATTGGACAAAATGTTTGAACTTGAACAAAAGTATTCGGTGAAGTAAGCATAACGATTGGTTGTATATATCTGAAAGTACTGATTATAATATAACATTAAAAGATTAAAAACTATGAATAATAGACTTCCTTTACCAGACAAATATCATTTCTATTGTAAATGTGGAAAAGTACATAAGATGAATATGTATTGTGTTGCACAATTGGCATCAGGACATGATATTGTACACACTTGTGATTGTGGAAATAAGAATAGTTTGGAACCTTCATTAATAAAATAATATATGAAACTAATTGACAAACTTTGGTGGAGATATGTTCTCAAGGAATCAAAAGAAGGTATTGAAATATACGAAGGTGTGGAAAAGACTGCATTTGAACGTTTATATCGTTTATCCAGAATGAAAGTATATTTATTGAATAAGTAACAATGAGATTATTATTCATCATAGTATTTATTTTTTGTAGTCGGGTTTATTCTCAGGATATAACCAGTTTATTTATGGTATCATCAACTATAAGTAAATCTAACATTAACTATTCATATTACAATTCTTTTAATTATAAGAATATTTATACTTCAACAAGATTTGGATATGATTTACCTAAGGTGTTCTTATTTAATGTTGGATATATATTTAGATATGAAAATATAAAATATATTCCAACTATTGGTATTATTGCAAATAAAATGACTGGAATTTCGACTGGATTGGATATTCATTACTCAAAGAATAAGATTAATATAACATCATTGAATCAATTTATGATTGATTGTAAATATGATAATAGTTTAGTTTATAATTTGACTGAATTTTCATATGAGATTAAAACTTATTTCAAACCTGGTATGACTATTATGCCTGTTTATTATTTCAATAGTAAAAGTTATACTGATGTAGGGGTTAATGTTTTTACAACAATTAATAATATTGATATTGGTGTATATTGTTTTAATTTTTGGAATGAGAGTAGATATTTATATTTATCATTATCTTATACATTCAAATAATCATTTTACTTCATATGTTAAAAACCTGAATTACCTTGTTTATTCGGGTTTTTTGTTTTATCTTTGTATTATAAATTTTAAGAGTATGAAAACTAAAATAAAAAGAATCTGGCGTCGTATTTTATATTCTGATATGGTATTTAATACTAATTGTGTGATTGTCTTATTGATTGTATTTTTAGTTTATATTTTTATTGTATATGGATTTACAAATGTATTAAATTTATTATTTGTATAATTATGTTTTCAAAGATTAAAATATTAGAGGGTTCGAAAGAGTTGGTTAAACCAACCAAATATGGTTTAGTAAAGGTTTTACCAGAAGGTTCTGACTTAGAACAATATTATACACCTGAAAAGGTTAAACTTGTAATGAAATATCATGAGTTGATTGAAAAGGGTTATGATCCAAAAGAACTAGATGAACTTTTAGATCTTCAAGAAAGTTTGGATTGGAGAATAGAACGAGATTCAAATATCGATTAAATATTTATATTATTCGATATGTTAAAAATACGAATTTCCTTGTGGGGTTCGTATTTTTGTTTTATCTTTGTATTATAAATTTTAAGAGTATGAAAAGTAATAAATACACACAAAGTTTCACCGAACATCAAGAAAATTTGAATATTTCTGATGTTATACAACTTTCTATTTTTTGGTGGAATAAACTTGGTGGAAATCCTTTACTAAGATTAATAAAACAAGGTGAATTGACAACAAAATACTACGGACAACAAAGAATTTCAAAGTCATTAACTGACAGAGAAATAGAAAATATATATGTTTCTGAGAATGTTAACTAGTTGAAATACTTTATAAAACTGCTCTTGAGAATGGGAATATATAAAGATATTTAGTTTATTCGATATGTTAAAAACCTGAATTTACTTGTTTATTCGGGTTTTTTGTTTTATCTTTGTTATCTAAACTTAAAACTTGAAAATATGGCAGCCGTTAAAAATACATACAGAAAGTCAATAACTCACAATGTTGAAAAATCATCTTTCGATATGAGATCAACTTTTGAATTTCTCAGACCACAAATCTATTTATTGGTGGGTTTTATTATAGTTTTCACTACATTATATTTCATTTAATAATTGTACCTATGATAATATTAATTTATTTGGGTGTATGGTTGATAGTTGGATTTTTAATAATTCAGATTTATCAAAAATTTGGTATTATAATAGTAGATACTGATATTGATAGTTATAAATTAAGAGTAAAGATATTTTTTTCATTTTTAGGAATTATAAATTTAATTTTACGGATTTGAAACACAAACTTAATAACTAATATTATGAATAGAGATGATTTTAATAAATTATTTGATGATCATTTTATAGATGATTGCGCTGAGGTGTATGATGCACAGAATGATATTGTTGAATATGCAGAAAAGGCAGTAAAATTATTTGCTATATCTGATGTTATGTGTTCGTTACCTACCGATGAATTTCTTACAAAACACCTATATAAGACTGATGCTTTGTTGAAGTTCGGAATTATGGAAATGATTCATAAAAAGGATTTAACACAAACACAACTTATAGGTGTTTTGGAATACTTAACTAATTTAAGGTAATGGCACATAAAGGTTGCAAATATAAAACGTTGGCTTTGTAGTCACTTTCAAGTTACCACATCAGTTTGATAGTCAATTTTTTATATTACGTGTTATACCACGTTTTTATTTATCTTATTATCAACACTTTACAATTTATTTCAAATAATCTTGAAAAAAAAACGATAAAATGTATTGTATTTCAAAAAAGAGTTGTATATTTGTAGAGTCAAAAGCAATAAATCCAAGACATAATAATAAAATGACTACAAAAAATTTTACATTCAGCGAAGGTTTTTTAACCTTAAATGACAAAAAAGCATTAGTTTCTTCTTTATATCAAAAAGATATAAAGGGAAGTGAAAAGCGTGTAATTCTTCACGGAAAAACAAGATTAACATTAGAGTGCTCAAAGAAAAATGGTTATAAAGTTGGCAAAGCAGTTGATGGCGGTTCAACTTATCAATATTCGTCTTATTTTACAAAAAAGTAGGATGAAAACTACTCACGGAGGAAAAAGAAAAACAAGTGGAAGAAGGCCTGTAACCGATAAAAAGGTTCAGGTTTCTTTTTACATTGAAGGCTCTAAAATCGAAAAATTAGGAGGCTTAGATGCTTTCAAAGAGAAAATTATCGCATACGTAGAACGTTCGTGCAATGCTTCTTAAAATGTGGTATAACGGTTAGGTATATGTGTTGTACGCCTAATCACAAATTTTTAAATTAAGTACGACACTTCACTGGCATATAACATATATACCTTGTTATGTGCTGTTTATTTTAATGATATGAAAATTCCAATAGGTGAAAATGAAATTGGTGCAATATATGAATGTGGTAAAAATTCAGCATTTTTTTATACATTAGATTCAGCATATTATAATAACTGTATGATAATAAATAAACCAAACGCTATTATATGCACCTATGTTGAATTTAAAAAAATGTACCCATTCCACATTCATAATAATCACAGATGTGTTAAATAGCACATAACGATTACAGGTATATACAGTTGCGTAAATAACAGATAAACTTAATTAAAAAAGATAAAGTATGAAAACAGATGAAAGTAAATTAAAAGAACAACAGGAGCAATTGGATATACCTGTTGTTATGGCAAGTGTTTTACAAGATTTAAGACAACGTGCCGAAATATACTTTAATGGTAGATACACTTCAATAATAGGTAGTGCTGAATATGAAAATTGGTCTGGTCAATACGATGCGATGATTGAGGCAATACATATCGTTGAGAAACATTTGCCATAACGGCTGCGTGTATGGCACGTTGCTAATACAGAATTAAATTAGAAGTACAAACTAAAAAATAAAGTAAAATGGAAAATACGAAGAATGAAAAGCAATGTGATATAAACGATGTTATACACAGTATTTTTGCTGAATATCACGAAATGTCTGTTAAATACATAAAAGAATATGAGCGAGAATTGTATAAAGTGGGTAATATTGACAAAGAAAAACTTTATACAAATATAGCAAAATCTGATGCAATTGAAGAATGTATAAAGGTGCTGAAAAAATATTGTGTATAACGGCTGCAGGTATGTTTAGTGCCTGATTAAATAATATAAACTTTAAATAATAAATAAAATGACAAAGAAAGCAGAAAATTTGAATAACGCAGATACACAGGCATTAAATATACCTGATGTTAGCGTTTCGTTATTATTAAATATACCTGATGTTAGCGTTTCGTTATTTGATACGTTAGCATTTGCAGAATGGATAGATATTAATTGCGTAAGAAATGGTGAGCATAAGTGGACTTATAGAGGTAATAATTTCCGAAGCAATTACACAACAGAAGAATTGTATCGGATTTATTATAATGAACGCTAACTAGTATATATAAAGACCCAGTTTTAACTTAATGATTATTAATATATTATATTCTAAAATATACAAGATTTATAAACAAAAGTATATTATTCGATATGTTAAAAATACGAATTTCCTTGTGGGGTTCGTATTTTTGTTTTATCTTTGTATTATAAATATTGAGACTATGAATAAAGAAGTTATTATACTAGAGGTTGGAATGGGAGCCACCGAGGGAGTCGGTTCGGATTCATATCCATATACTATTCATCGCATAGAAGGTAAGAAGATGTGGGTATCTCAAGATGAAGCAGTCGCGACTAATAATAGTGATTTTCATGGTAAACAAGAATATACATATTCTAATAACAATGAGAAGAATCCAGAGGCTTGGAAACTATGTACTTTGAAGAAGGATGGTTTTTGGCATTTTGGAACTACTTTGAAAGGTGGTAGAATATATCCTGGTTTTCGTAGGTATTATCAGGATCCTTCATTTTAATATAAAAATAATAGTATGAAAGCAAAAATATATAGTTCAGACAATCTATCAAAGACTACAAATACTTATGTTGTAGAGGGTATCCTTATAATATTAATGTATATTGGTGGTATTGTTGGATTGATTATTGGTATATGTAATTTAATTTTTGTATGTTAAAATCCTTTTATTATTGAAATATTCGTATTAATAATTAAAAAACATATCTTATGAATAAGAAACTCGAAAAAATCAAAAAGGACTTTATTAAAAAGGTAAATGGTGATTATAATTTCGAATCGGAAGAAATTGAATTGGATAATTTGGATAAGGCTTGTTTAGTTTTTGGATTGGATCCTAAAATTTACAAACCAACAGATTTTTCAATTATGGTTGAGAATGAACATGGTACTCGATTTGATTTGGATGAATTAACTGAAAGTGAAATGGATGTATTCTTATATATCTTAAATAATTAATAGTATGAAAGGAAAATACATTATCAAAGAGTACGGTCCAATTTTATTTAATGATTGCTATAATCATAATGATTATGGATCCCGTGAAACTGTAAAGAGTGCAGGATTTTTCCGTGTTCAACAGGATCCAAATGAATCTCATGGTATAAAAGTATCTTGTTGGGGTAAATCAACTTCACTGAATAGAGAATCAAATCCTATTGAGGACGCAAAGAAAATCAAAAGACTTATTTGCAATTTGGATATTGAGGATGATATATAGATTATTCGATATGTTAAAAATACGAATTTGTTTTTTTAGTAATAGAATTTGTCTTATCTTTGTATCTCATTAATAAAAAAATCAACTATGAAGTATTTTAAATTTTATATGTCTTTTGTTGTACTCATTCTTGCGAGTATAACTATATTCGGAATTGTTTGTCCTTTGTTAATATCTTATCCTAATGATTTTCTGGTAGTTATTGGGATATTATTATTTGCAGCATCTACATTCTTGGCTCCTTATTTTGGAGTTAAACTCATCAAATCATTTGTTAATGAAATAAATAAAAACAATTAAAAAAGTAAAAATTATGAAAAAAATCTCGTTTAGTATTATTGTATTATTTTTAGGACTGATGTTATTTTCATCATGTTCAAAGGTTCCTGCTGGGAATGTAGGAGTCAAATTCTATTTATTGGGAACCAATAAAGGTGTGGATCATGAAGAATTGTCTCCAGGTCGTTATTGGATTGGAGTAAATGAAGAATTATTCCTGTTTCCAACTTTTACACAAAATTATGTATGGACATCATCGGCAGATGAAGGAAGTCCAAATGATGAATCATTTAATTTTCAAGATATACAGGGGTTGGAATTAAATGCTGATATGGGTATAACATATCGAATAGATCCTACAAAAGTATCTTTAATTTTCCAAAAGTATAAGAAAGGTATTAATGAAATAACAGACGTATTTTTAAGAAATATGGTCAGGGATGCACTTGTCACTCGAAGTTCTAAATTGAATGTTGAATATATGTATGGTGCTGGTAGAACATCATTAATAGATAGTGTTTATAAAGATGTATCACGAGAAGTTGCACCGTTGGGTATTATAATTGAGAAATTGTATTGGATTGGAAGATTGAAATTACCTGAAGTTGTTAAAACTGCAATTAATTCTAAAATACAAGCCACCCAGATTGCACAACAAAGAGAGAATGAATTGAGAGAGGCGGAAGCGGCGGCTAAAAAGAAAATTGCCGAAGCCGAGGGACAAGCACAATCATTATTAACGGTGGCTCAGGCACAGGCTAAGGCTAATCAGATATTATCGGCAAGTATAACTACAACACTTGTAAATTATAAAGCCGTAGAGAAATGGGATGGTAAATTGCCTCAAGTATCTGGTGGAAACACACCCTTTATAAATATACCAAAATAAGAAACTTCATATGTTAAAAATCCGAATTACCTTGGTAGTTCGGATTTTTTGTTTTATCTTTGTATCATAAATCAATGAAACTATGGATAGGAGTACAAAAAATCTAATAATTTCCACAATACACTTAGCGTCAGCAATTGTTTTGAAACATGTTCAAAATGAATTGATTATAGTTGATAAAGATGGAAATGTAATAGAAGGTGCAAGACAAATCGCAAAACCAGGATCAAAATCACTTGGAGAAGAAATGTTAGAAGAATTCAAAAAAGCAAATATTGATTTTTCGGAAACCGTAGAAGAAAAGATGTATCGTGAAGCATCAGAAATAGTTAGTAACCTTTTAAAATAAAAAACATATGTGGAAAAAATTTAAACTCATGATGGCTCGACTATCAGTAAAGTACAATAAGGATCAAATGTTATCATTCTTAACTGAGGATATGACATTGAACCAGGTTAGACAATCAACAAGTGATAATCTATTTAGATATTCACTTAGGAAAGGAAAAAAGAAAATTAATGATTCGGTTATTATCGATGAAATTTCCAGATTATTGTATAACGAATTAAAAAAGAATTAGTTATGAAAAACGTACAAAATAAACTTAGAGTAGTACATTTTCCACAGGTTGGAACTGGTAAATCTTTCAAAATTGATGTAAAGGATGAGGAACAAGCATCATTTGCAATCAAATTGATGGCAACCCAACATTTGTGGCTTGAGAAGAATAGATTTATCCCGGATTACTCAAATGTTATTCTTGTTGAAATGTACGATGAAAGTATCGATGATGAAACTGGAAAACCTTATGGTTGGGTCAATTATTGGAATGATGATGAGAGTATGGAATGGGATGAAATTGAAAATAATTATTTCAGTTAAAAAATATGAAAAATCCATTTTGCAATAATTCTCAATGTGATGTAAAGGAAACTTGTTTCAGAAATGTTAGGAATTCTAGTAGTAGTGATTATCTTGTAAAAGATGATAATGAAAAATGTATTAATTATATTCATTGGATAGTACCTAAAAATTAAATATTATGAAAACAAATAAATTGACACCTCAGCAAAGGTTGGCAGAAGCAATTCAGAAATTACACACACCATTCAAAGTTGATATATATGATCGTGAGAATTGGGATAATCCAGGACCCGTTAGAAGAGCTCTTTTGATGTTGGCTGTTGAATTGTTAAGAAAAAACTCTTATAAGGGTGCAATGTTAAAAGTTAAATCTGGAGACATTTATTAATATTTGTGAGTATGGAAATAAAGAAATTGAATGAAGATCAGATCAATAAATTTTTTGTTGAATATACAAAGAATAAATTGATGTGTAAGGACTGGAGAAATTGTCAGACATTTTTCAATACTCTATTTGAATTACACCCATCATTAGCCGATTCGATAAGGGGTTCTGAATATGATCCTTTTTATAATGATAAGAATATTGGGAAACTCATTAAATTTATATTCTAAATGAATGATCGATTAAAAAATATTCTCAAAGAGATATTGTATGCAATAATAATTATCATTATAGGTACAATTCTATTGTTCTTATTTATTGGTTATTTAGCATATAAATATAAACAAATAGTATAACCTTCATATGTTAAAAATACGAATTTCCTTGTGGGGTTCGTATTTTTGTTTTATCTTTGTATCATAAATCTTAAAACTTTTTAATATGACTACAAAAGAAGTTTCAAAATTATTAAATGATAATGGTATTAGTTTTGATCTATTATCAAAATATAAAGGTGACTTTGTATTACGTAAAGGATTTTATTATACTCACGGAAATTCGGCAAGTAAGATTGCAGAAAATATGAAGGATATTATCCCTAATATCACAATTATTGAAACTTGGGATAAGTGGATACCATTCAGAGGTGGTTCATCAGTTTCTCAAGGTAGTCATTTTGGAGTTAAATTTAATTTCTTAAAACCATAAAATATATGATAGTAATTATTGACGACAAACCGATAGAGGTTAAGAATATTGAGATTCAAATTGGAGATAACAATTACAAACTATCTCAATCAATCGATAAGAGGTTGAATATCAATAAACAAGATGGTGCTGATGGACCAATTTCAGTATATCCCAGGTATTCAAATGAGATTGAATTGTTATAGGTAATAAACTCGATATGTTAAAAATGTTAAAATCCTTTTTATTAAGGATTTTTTGTTATATCTTTGTAATCTAAATCTTAAAAATATGGAATCGCAAATGTTATTATTGACTGAAAATTCTCTTTGTGATGGAACCATTATTATCGGAGTATTAATCTATTTAAATTAATCAGCATGAAAACAATCTATAAGTATAAATATGGAAGCAAAAAGAAGAATCGTAGTACAGGCATTACAAACTAGAGACAACCAATTAATTCCTGTATGGGATGAAAGAGTGGTTTTTGAGAACTCTGAAATGTATGGACCAGAAATCAAACTAAAAGAGGATTGGCGTAATTCCTGCACATTGGTTGAGTGTATTTATGACATCAAAACAAAATCATTATCGATTGGTATTGAATTAGATATATATCCTGATAAAACACAATATGTTGAAGGAGAATCTGTATATGTAGAAACTAATGGACCGTTCAAAACATTAAGAGAAAGTGTTATTAAGAAGGTTATTTATGAGGCATACGATATGCAGATAATGAAGGGTAAAAAAATTGAACCATATTATCTCAAGACATTGAAAGATGTAGTAATTGAACCAGAATCTATGTACGCATTAAAAATCTGGAAACCTTATTACATACTTGAGGATGGAACTAAAATTGATTATGATTACAAATTATATCATAAAGTATAATTTTCAAATATAACCTCTGGAGGTTATAAAGTAGGATTATAACCCGTGGAGGTTATATCTAGTTTAGTCGATATGTTAAAAATACGAATTTCCTTGTAGGGTTCGTATTTTTGTTTTATCTTTGTATTATAAATCTTAAAAATATGACAGACGGAAAATTAATAAAAACTGAAAACATTTAAGACTATGATACAGACATTAATAGACGACTACAAACGCAGAATCGATACTCTGGATGGAATGTTGAAAGAGAAAAATTCTGGCAGCATCAATGATGAAAAGAAATTCGAAAGACTCAGAACCAAACAAAGTGAATACCGTACCTTTGTATCTGAACTCGAAAAGATTCAAACACAATTGGAGAAAAATATAGATAGATTATTGGATAACTAAAAAATCATAAATATGAATCACAAAACATTCAAAGTAATATTCGTTATTATCTTCGCACTGGCGTTGATATCGATAATCTTAAATTATGTAGTTATAGCTTACGGTGCAACTCACCCCACAGAAATTGGTGAATTTTTCGGGAAAATTGTAAACGGATTCAACTCAGCAAAGTAATATGGAAAAAAATTCAGAAGAACATAGACAAGGAACTATATCCTTATACCATACACAACTTCAGGATGCTGGTCCATTCATGAAAATTGTTCTCAAAGAAGCAATTCTAAAATTGAGATGTACTCAATTAAAACCAACTCACATCGAAAAGTGGGTGATTCGACTCGAAAAAGATTTTAGAAGAATACCAAGATAATTCACTTTTCCCTTGTATAATTGGAATTTATTCCATACCTTTGTATTATAAATCTTAAAACACTTCAAACATGGAAAAAATTCAGGCTTCTCAGGAAATAAAAGATTTGGCAGAATTACTCGGTTATGATAATGACATATTCAAGTTATCTGACAAACAAAAAGATGTATTGAAACAAAGATTTGGTATGAATCTATATACCAGTGGTATATACATTTCAGATTCAGAAATTTTCATAACATCTGAAAATGTTTTAAAGAATTGGTTATATTATGCCGGATTCGAATACATTGGAAATGGGTATGATATAATTAAGAAATCATCAACTGGAGAATATCTGGCAGTATTCAATAACAATGAAGACAGGGTAAATGATATATTGGAATTATTAGAGGATTCTGATGATGAAGATTCGGATGAAGAATAATATGATTTCTCTTGTATAATTCAAAAAATTGTTTTATCTTTGTATTATAAATATTAAAACCATAATATCATGAAAGTACTTGTAGTATTCGAATGGGTTCCTGAAAATACCAAATTTCACATCATTGAAAACCCAACTGATCAGGAGATGAAATATCTAGAATTAGCAAATGGAAAAATCATCAACAGTTCAGAATTCACACCTGAAGAACAAGAAGCTATGGATTATGTGAATAACGCATTATCTAACAATCCTAAACATTGTTTCGGTGGTGACCCAGCAAACCACTGTAAATGGAAAGACACTGAAGTTCAGACACCTATTTTAACACCAATTGATAGGGTATATACCATGGGATTCATGCTATAAAACATATAAAACCTTAGATTAAATCCTGAGGTTTTATTTTTATGATTTCTCTTGTATAATTCAAAAAATTGTTTTATCTTTGTAATGTTAAACTTAAACAAATAAAACTCATCACTATGGCAACTAAAGTAAAAAAGTGGAAAAAAGAAGATCACATCATGGCATTTTATTACACCAAATGTGGTCTTAAAGGATTAGGAGCAAGAACTGAAACCGATTTTGCCGAAGGTGTTCTAGGATGTTCATTAACATCACTCAAGAAAAATGCATCCAACTACAGATATTTAATGGGTAATGAATCCGAATACGGTGACATCAAAAAGATGCAACGTGAAGTATATGAAGGATACAAATCGATGCCTGAAACAGATCTTCGAAACCTTGTATTAGAACTCATTGGAACCAAATCCGAAGATGTTGCAACATACGAAAAAGCCAAACAAGAAAAGAAAGAAAAATTAAGATTTGAAGAGGATGCCCAGAAATTGGCAGACATATTCCGAAAAATGGGGAAAGATCCCAACAAAATGAGAAGACTGGAGAGTAATGAAAAATTACCCGTTAATATACCAATAGAAGCATAACCTTTGCCATAGGTTTAATGTAGATTAGTCGATATGTTAAAAACCTGAATTTCCTTGTGGGATTCAGGTTTTTGTTTTATCTTTGTATTGTTAATTTAACTACCTCCACTTAGACTGGGCAGGGTTAATCCACCCCTACTTTATATCCTGCACGATTAGATATAAAAAACATATAAAAATTATTATATGAAAAATAAATACGATTTTCCTTTTTTATTTGGAATATTATCCGTATCTTTGTATTGTCAAATTAATAAAAAAATTACCCCCACTTAGACTGGGCAGGGTTAATCCAGAAACACTCTATACTCTGCATAGAGAGGTATAGATTAGATATATAAATTACTCCATATGTTAAATATGTTAAATTCCTTGTATGGTTTATATTTTTGTATTATCTTTGTGTTATAATTTAAATGTATTATAATGGAACTACAATACAAAATAAAGGTATTCACTATTCAAAGTTTTTCAAATTTCATTCGAAATTATGATAAACAAAGTTTAGAATTAACTATACACTATTTCAATTATAATAACATTAGAACATGGGGTGCAAGTGAAACATACATAAATTCAACAAGATTTATTGTTGCATATAATAAAAATACTATATTAGGCATTTCAAAAGTTTCTATATATGATAATACAAATAATCATATATCAATATCTTATTTATCAGTACATTATAGTTATACAAATAAAGGTATATCTAAAAGATTGGTTGAAGAAACTGTGAAAGTATGTAAAGAGTTCAATATACCAATAGGAACTTCACAATACTCTGTTGAAGGATGGAAATATGTAAGAAAATACCTATTAGAATATTGTATGAGATATAACGTTGAATTGATTGATAATTATGTGGGATATCCTGGCAGAAATCTTGATCACAATGAAGAGTTTTATGCACTGATTAAGGAATCTAAAAAAATCTATCTTGAAAAATATCCTGAAAAAAGTAACCAATATCTTTGGTAGTTTAAATATTTTTACTTATCTTTGTACTATAAATATTGAACGTATGAAAATAACAAAAGATGAAATGTTGAAACAATATCCTTTCAAGAATGAAGATATATTGGAAATTGCACGTAAGTGTATAGAAGGTAGGGATGCATCGGTTGAAGGTATTGACATATCTTCAAATACGCATGTTTATGATACTTTTGCAAATCTACAAAATATTCTATTTATAAAACTCAATGATACTGGACAAGATGATGTAACCCCAAGTGGAACATATCATGCACAGAGAGGTATAACACTTCAATTTCATTTGAGAGGGTATTGGAATGAAGATGACAAAAAAGAATTCACAATCAATGCATCTAAAAATACACCTGGAGGTATGTCGATATATGGATCTTATCCAACATCAACTCTTAAAAATATCGAAGATTATATAGTTGCAATAATAGGAGCAAATAAACCCAATAATATCCATAATATGGTGTATTAAAAATACGATTTTCCTTGTATGTTAAAATTTTTAACCGTATCTTTGTATTATTAAACTTAATGGTTCCGTAGCTCAATTGAATAGAGCAACAGACTTCTAATCTGTAGGTTAAGGGTTTGATCCCCTTCGGAATCACAAAATTTTATACTATGGCAAAAACAACTGAAATATCCGAAACTGACGTAAAAAACGTTGCAACCTCATTACATTTAGAAATAACTGATGCAAATATACAATTTGTATTGGAAAACTATGATTCTGAATGTTTTGAAAATGATCCTGATGCAACATGGGATCTGATTGTTGAAAATTTGATTTATAATACAATAGACAAAGGTTAATTACTTCATATGTTAAAAATACGAATTTCCTTGTGGGGTTCGTATTTTTGTTTTATCTTTGTACTATTAAACTTAAACAAATCTTAAAACTTAAAATTATGGTAAAGAAAATTCAAAATACAAAAAGAGTAGTAAAAGTATCAGCTGAAACTTGGTTACCTTGTTTCCCTGGTTTTTACAATTCAATTATTGACACTGATTTTGATATGACATTAGAAAATATCAATCAGGATAGACAGGATAATGATTTAATGGATAAAATCGATTTTGATGACATTGAATACGATTTCAAAAAGTATATGGAATCAGTATCAAAGGATTGGACCAGTGTTGTTGAATCAAAATTAAAAGAACTTGGTTTAATCAAATCAATCAAATTCGAAAGTATATCTTCACCCCGCGAGTACAATTTCTCCACCGATTCAGTTAATTGTACTATTGAATACTATCCTGCAAAATTGATGAAATTTATCAAAACTAACCGCGAGGCAATTGAGAAGTATATACATGATAAACATACTAGTCGCGACGGTTTTATTTCTTTTCAATCCAATGATTTAGATGAGTGGATTGAAGACTTAAACAAATTCAAAAATCCTGACAGTTATAAAACTGGTGCAATCCTAGAAGCCTGTTTATTAACACAATATGACATGAGATGGGGAAATGCAACAATAGAAATATATGAGGATATGCCAGATTTTTACAATCACGAATCCGAATGTATCACAAATTACGAATTATTGAGTGAAGGTATCCGTTGTAATGTATGTGGAAAATTGTATATGGGCAACCAAACCGAATCATTTACCGAATATACTCAAAATGTAGAAAAACAAGTTTCTATGTATAAAGAGATGGTTGGACACGAACCAAAACAAATCAAAACATATGCCGAATTATACCCAGAGGTATGTTGCGATGAATGTAAAGAATAAAGATATATGAAAACCTGCATAATTTGCAGGTTTTCATTAAATTTCTTATATTTTCCTTGTGTAATTCAAATTAATTTCTTATCTTTGTAATATAAAATCTTAAAACTATGGCAAATATAAAATGTGATTTTACAAGTATTTGGAGTGATGTTTCAGAAATAACAACCCCTTGTGAATATAACCCAGAAACAGGCGAAGTTTTCCCAGAATCCGTTGATACTGAAACAGATGGATGTTTGGAATATGAATATATTACTTTTGATGATGGAACTGAATTAATTGTATGTCCTGAATGTCATGAGTATATTATGAAATATGGAATATGTCATAATGGGATGCCAATAATAATAGAATGTAAAGGTCCTGATTGTAAAAATAAACGTTAATTTCCTTATATAATTCAAATTAATTTCTTATCTTTGTAATATAAATCTTAAAACTATGGCAATAAAAGACAAATCGGAAATGGGAGACAAAATCGAAATAGATTTGACAGGACCAGACGGAAATGCATTTGCATTAATGGGATATGGATCCCGTTTTGCAAAACAACTCGGTAAAGATTGGAAATCTATACAAGACGAAATGATGAGTGGGGATTATGAAAATCTTATTCTAATCTTTGATAGAGAATTTGGAGACTATGTAACACTTTATAGATAATGTTATGAAAGAATTTCAAAGTAGACCATTAGATAAGTTTAGAAAAAGAAAAACATTATCATTATTTGGCTTTATAGTCATTAATGGTATTGATAGTGATTTTGTTTGGACTGGAAAATGGTTTAAGTTTGTTAAAATAACTGAACAAAAATACGAAGAAAGATATTTAGATTTTGATGATGGTTGGTCATATCAACATTTTTGGTCAAAATGGAAACCATCCTGGAAGTTTATAAAATTAAATAAATAATATTTATGAAAATCTTATTCTAATCTTTGATAGAGAATTTGGAGACTATGTAACCTTATATCGTTAAATTGAGTGTTTTAAGTTTAAGTTTTGATCCCCGTGGCAAATCGTCACGGGGTTTATTATTAAAAATAATTACGATTTTCCTTGTATGGTAATTTTTTTATCCTTATCTTTGTATTGTTAAACTTAAACACGTTATAATATGAAAAATTCAAATTTAGGTAAAGTAGAAAACTTTGAAGGTGTTAAAAACCAATTTATTATAACAACTGACAAAGGACGTTTTTTTCAGTCTTATGATTCAATCATAGCCTTTAAACCCAATGAAGGTAAAGTATTAATAGATGAAGTGTATTGGACATATTCAAAAACCACTTCTAAATATCTTTACCGTTTCCTTAACACCACAAAAAAGGAAATAAAAATGAATCTCCTTATGGGTGATTATTTACACGCAAATTTAAACTAATATACCCGCGACTATGAAAATACAAACTCTATCCGTTGAAGTACCTACCCGCGGATGTATTAATAAATGTGAATTCTGTGTAAGTAGAATGCACGAAAATACTGATATTGAACTATTTGACAAATTCTTAAAAAGAAAAGATGATTTTAAGAATCCTCTCGATTTTACAAATGATCAGTATATTATTGATATGATGCGTAGATTAAAATATGCACAACTTAATCAGGTAAATACAATCATTCTCACAGGAACCGGAGAAGCCTTACAGAATAAAGATTTCATAACAACCTTCGCGAGGGTTTTAAAAATAATGGATAATCCATTTCCCAATATCGAATTACAAACTTCGGGAGTTATGCTCACCGATGAAAATTTAACTTACCTTCGTAAAGTTATTGGGATAAGTACTATATCTCTATCGGTATCCAATATGTTCGATGATGAAAGAAATATGGAAATAATTGGAGTTCCTGAAAAATTACAATTCAAACTTGCCGAACTTTGCACCAAAATAAAAGAATTTGAATTCAATCTTAGATTGAGTTTAAATATGACTAATGATTATGAGAAAGTGAAACCCGCACAATATTTTCAAGAGGCATTAAAATTGGGAGTCAATCAAATCACATTCAGAAAGTTATATTCTTCTGGAGGTCAATCTAAACAGGATATATGGGTCCGTGAGAATAAAATGTATGATTTTCAAATGGATGAACTCAAAACATATATCGTAGGTAATGGAGAACCTTTATATGTATTACCATTTGGGTATATGGTTATGACTGTGAATGGTATAGGTACAGTTATAGATACTGACTGTATGCACACTCAAAATATTTCTGAAGTATTGAAATATCTAATTTTACGTTCAGATAATAAGTTATATACTCACTGGTCAGACAAGGGTAGTCTTATATTTTAATACGATTTTCCTTGTATATTCAAAATTTTTATCTTATCTTTGTATTCTAAACATTAAGACTATGGCAGAAGTAAATATCAAATCAGATTTTCTTGGAATAAAAGATTCTGAATCTAAAATTGCAGTATCTTGGTCTTGGGTTCCACCACCTGTTGAAGTAATTACAATCAAAAATTTGTATTTTGATATGCCTGATGAATACAATGGATATATCAATATTTTATTATCTAATAATGATATTATCGTATACAGATGTTATGAAACATGCACATCTCCTCAAGTTGAATTGGGCGTAGTATTAAAAATTGATAATACTAATAATTTAATAACTGATAAAGTAATCCAGCAATATATCTGTAAATATGGATATGTTGCAGGATTGTTAAAATTATATACCGACACCAAAGAAGGAAAAATATAAGATTTTCCTTATATATTCAAAATTTTTGTTTTATCTTTGTACTGTTAAACTTAAACACTTCTTAATATGGCTACAAAAAAAGAAATTTGGAAAACATTATTAGATAATAAAAAAATTGGAAATAATTCCTATTACAATACAAAAATCATCACTAATGGAACTGTGAAAATCAAAATCGTTTATGATATTCGCAATGGATCTGAAGATTTTACAGGGAAAGTGTATCAGGATAATGAGTGGAAAAATTTATTCTGGATGATGGATATGGGAAATATCTCAACTGAAGCCAGTTATGTATCAGACCAACCAAGAAAAGAATCCAGACAGAGAGAACTGATGGTTAAAGGAATGGAGTTCATTAATGTAATATTCTAAAAAAGTATTATTATGAAAAAGATAAATCTATTAATATCTGTATGTTTATTATTCATTGTTGCATGTATTAATGCACGAAATGACAATGAAATTATGATTCTTAATGTAACGACAAATGATACAATAAGAGTTAAACCTGTTCATGGATTTGTGATGTTAGATACTATCTATACATATAGAGTAATTGTTGATAGTGATTAAATAATTCAGATTTTCCTTGTATATTCAAAATTTTTGCATTATCTTTGTATTATTAAACTTAAAAACTTTGTATTATGATAAAAAAGGAAATTCTACAGAAAATCAAATCGGTAATTGAAAGAGTTGGATATACAACTGCAGGAGAATTGGAATTAGATTATTCTCCAATCTATAAATCAATAGGAGAAAATATAATAGCTCTTGTTGAAGGATTTGGTTCAGAAACATTTGATATTGTTGTATATCACAATGATATTGAAATAGATAATTTCAGAATTGAGTATGATGAAATAATGGACACTTTGTGTAATGTAGATTTAGAAGACATTTTAGAGGCTTTAGAAAGATATTCAGAAAATTAATATTTAAAACCAAGGAAAATAATTCACATTTTCCTTGGTTTTTTCATTTTAAAGTATTATCTTTGTACTGTTAAACTTAAACACTCGGTATATGAAAACAAAATCAATTATCAAATCAATCGAAATTTACCACGCTGGAAATACAGAAGGTATTGTATATGAAATCAATGAAGCCATTGAACTCAACGGTGACGAAGTAATGGTAACTGAAATCGAATTTACTCTTAATCCACCAGAGTTCAGATTATTTACAAATGATTTTGGAGAAGAAAATGAACCTGCAAAATTAATCAAAAGAGTTTTTCCAAGTTCATTCGAAATCAACTATGAAGTAGTTGAAGACGAAAATTAAATCATAAAATAATACCCGCGACACAAATTATTAATCTTTAAAAACTTAAAATTATGAATATAAACGGAAAATTCGAAATAATATCAGGTAAAATAGTTATCTCTGACCCTTGTTATACCCGCGACACTTGGTGTATTGGAGTGATTGATAATGTGAAAAACGGAAAATGGAATTTCACCGCGAATCAAATCGATTCTTGTGGTAGAAGAATACAAAATATCGAAGCATATCACTCAGGTTCATCGGTAAAAAATTACAAATATATCGAAGACCTTGGAGTTGATTCTGGACAACTTGGTATCTTTGATGATTCAATTTATCCACATGGAGAAGACATGGGAGAATATGATGATAAAACATCCTTCTATGGTAAATGTTGTGAGATAACTCTCTCTAAGGATGCCGTTGGATCTGTTGATAATCTTGGAGTTGTATCGTCTTCTGGATATGGAGATGGAAATTATGAAGCCGTACTTGGTTTAGATGTTGAAGGACAGGTTGTTAAAATTGAAATCTGTTTCATAATTGATGAAGAAGAAATTGATGAAGAAGAAATTGATGAAGAAGAAATTGATGAAGAAGAAATTGATTAATCTTTAAAAATTATTATCATGAAAATACTTGATTTATTACTCGAATTAAAAGGTGTCGTGACTGTATCTGGTTCAGATATAGTCAAGGCATCTAAATCAAAAATATCAACTCTCAACAACCCAAACTTCGCAAAAATGGTTAAGGGATGGGAAAAAGGTATATATGATAAAAATCCGGAAACTCTTTACTTTGAAGTTGCAGGATTATTAGATAAAGAAAAAATCAAATAGTTCTTGTATGGTAACTTATTTTTCCTTATCTTTGTACTGTTAAAATTAAATACACCGTAGTATGAATCATTTGAAAGATAAAATCAGAAATATCCCAAATTTCCCTAAACAAGGAATCAATTTCAAAGATATTACTCCTTTATTAGAGGATCCAAAATCTCTAAGAGAAGTAACCAACACACTCTACGAAAGATATAAAGATATGAATATCACTAAGATAGTAGGTGTGGATGCCCGCGGGTTCATTTTCGGTTCTATTCTTGCACATTTACTTGAAGTAGGATTCACTCCGGCAAGAAAAAAAGGAAAACTCCCTTTTGATACCATCGCGACTAATTTTACTTGTGAGTATGGTTCAGCTGAAATGGAAATGCACAAAGATGCACTTAAAGCTGGAGATCGTGTAGTGATAATCGATGATTTACTCGCCACTGGTGGTACCGCGATGGCTGCGGTACAATTAGTGAAACAACTTGAAGCTGAAGTAGTTGAATGTTCTTTTGTTATCGGACTCACAGATTTACCCGGATTCAAATTATTATCCGATAATAAAGTAGATGTTTTTACTATTATGAATTTTGATGGTGAATAAAAACTTAAAACTATGTATAGAAACTTTGATCCCAGAACCGCGACAATAACAGTAAGAAATAGTAAAATTTCAATTCCTAAAAGAGATGGAACCTCATCCACCGTTGATGGAATAACTGTTAATATTTCATCCGATTTCGGAAATGGACAAAATCATAAATGTCAATTATATGTAAATGAGAAATCATTATCATCCGAAATTGAGAATTGTTGGAAATCAGTAAAAGATATATCCAATAAAATAGTTGGTGTGTTTGTATATTTCAATGAAATTGATTATTACGATAACATGACAAACATATACAACACCCCAGTCATATCAATTCAAAAAGGTCAAAGAATCATACATATCGATAAAAAAGAACATGGTTCAATTCCAAAAGATTGGGAAATTACATTACTTGCAAAATTCGAAAAAGTACAGAGGATTGCACCAATCATATCATTGATAGAGAAAGTATTGGGACCATATTTCACCACTCAAATGAGTAAAGATTTTGAAAAAGAATCTCGTAGTGTATTACAAGGAAAAACAAATGAAGTAATTTTCAATCTATCAAACGATTAAAAAATAATTACGATTTTCCTTGTATATTTCAAAAAAAGTTCTTATCTTTGTATTGTTAATTTGACAGATATATAATCACTATTAGTATTAACCCGTTGTCGATGAGTATAATCGGACTGTCGGCAACACAAAAATATAGTTATGATAAGAGACGGTCCTCGTAAGTAGATATTTAATATTTAATAAATTATAATATATAAAAAATAATAACCAAAAACCACCTGATATTATAAATCAGGTGGTTATAATTTCAAATAGTTGTGTATTTTAACGGTTAGAAACGTTGCCCCGTGTGGGAACGGAATTCAGGTTCGAATCCTGACATAACTACAAACTTCTCACTATGAAACCAGAAGGGTAAGTCTGCTCCCAATAACCCTAAGAACTCAAGATAACGCGCAGATACTTGAAGTTACTGGAGTAGTGAGATTTAAAAATAATAAGATATGAATTATACAGGATTAGAATATTGTCCAAAATGTCAAGATATAGTAATAGTTACATATCATGATGATCAATGCACTTGTATTCATTGTGGTACACCAATAACACCAACAAACTAATTATTAATCACTTGAAATTTTTTTAACTTTTTTCTTGTTTATTTCAAAAAAAGTTCTTATCTTTGTATTCTCAAATTTGTTAAACTTAAAAATATTATATTATGAAAAAGAATCTTGAAGTAAATTGGAATATGCAGAAAATGTTTTTGGTGTTTTATTTCACCAAATATGGTATCAAAGGTCTTCCTTTTGATTCTGTTGAAGATTTTGCACACTTCCTTAAAATTACTGTAAAAGGACTTGAAATGTGGGAAGCCAATTTCAGATACCTTATGGGTAAAAAAAGAAATGTATTAGCTCATTTTTCAAAAGAACAATCTTATATCTTTTGTAAGTATGCAAACTTAGACAAAAGTGAGATGAAAGAGAAAGCTCTATATTATGTAGAGGAAAATTCGTAAAAGAACTACTAATACAATTAATATATATCAATTACAAAAAAGGGTTGGGAATATGTCTCAACCCTTCTGAAAAGAAAAGTTCTTTAAAATATAAAGAGTAGGAGTTGTAGGTGTCGGTCTATCCCGTCACAACTCAAAAATTAAAGTTATATCGAAAGATAAATTTTAATCTCTTTATATTGAAAATATATTGCGGGGTGTGAGAAGTTGGTATCTCATCGGGCTCATAACCCGACACGAAAGTCTCGCTGGTTCGAATCCAGCTCCCGCTACCAATAGAAATGATAGTTTAATAAAAACATGATTCACCAATTTAGGTGGTTATATTTAAGTAAAATCTTTCTCATTTCTCTTAATAAAAATACATAGGAGAGGCGGCTCATAAAAACTCAGAAAATCTGGGTGCCGAAAATATTAAATAATTCCTCTCCGTAAATCAAAGTTCATTGATATAATAAAGATGTAAAAACATTTGATAATACAGGTCTGACAATCTGTAAAAATGAATGTTCTCTTTGTCAGAAGAGTTTGGGTAGTAAGGACATAATATACCTTTCCCGATGGTCGGTCTAACTTTCTAGAAATAAGACTTAACGACTTTTGAAATCATATAGAATATATCAATGTTCCTCCCGCGTATTACCTCAGTTGGATAGAGGGGCCCCGTTCAAGGGGAGAGTCACAGGTTCGAGTCCTGTATACGCAACAAATGATTGTATATGAGACTCATTAAATTGTAAAGATAGGAAAGAGATTCCTTAATGCATATACAAACAATTACTAATCAAAACAAAGTAAAATTTTTTCGATTTTATTTTTTTATTTCGGGAAAATAATATATCTTTGTTTCATGTTCGTCAGATGAAAATTTGATAAACAACAAAAAGTTCTTTAAAAATGCGAAGTTAGTTTAATTAGAATTACACCTATCCTGGTGTAGATGGTGGTTTAAGTCCATTACTTCGCTCCAAATCAACAAGATAAAAATAAATTCGATTTTATTTTTTTATTTCGGAAATATTTCTTATCTTTGTTTCATCAAGTTGTTCAACGAACAATAAGAAAAATAAAAAATTTATGAATTTATTTTTTTAATCGGAAATAAAAACATATCTTTGATAAACTGAAAAGTTCTTTAAGAAATTAAAAAACAGAGTAAGTAAAAAAAAGTATGAATTTATTTTTTTAATCGGAAATAAAAACATATCTTTGAAAAAGAAAGTCAAATAGTAAAGTAAAAAGATTGAAAGTGTAGTAAAGTAAAATGATTGAAACACCAATGGGAATTTGGTAAAGTAAAAAAGATTGAAAAGCGTAACGAGTAAAAAAGATTGAAACACTAAAAGTAAAAGGATTGAAAAAGAAACAAGTTCCCTCGGAAAGAACAAGATTCTAAAGTAAAATGATTGAAAATGACTATTCTTTATGTGAAAACTGATAAGTAAAATGATTGAAAATCAGAAGAGTAACGAATACACAAGCCAAGTGTATGAGGCATGACTAGTAAGAATTGAAAGCATCAATGGGTTATCATGGCAAGTAAAATAACTAGAAAGTCAATAAGTCCCAAGGGTAATGAAAAGTTTTAACATAGTTTGAAAACCGAAAGTAAAGTATCAAGTTAAAACAGAGTAAAAAGTTTGAATTTTTTGAAGAAAAATTTTTTAATTCAAACATTCGCCTTATCTTTGTAAAGTAAATGTCACCTCCCAAGTGATAAACTCAAAAAAGATTAAAGTTCTTTGTAAAAAGAAAAAAAGATTGAATACGAAAAACGTGAGTAACGTTAAAGTAAATTATGAACCAATATTTAAAGATTCTCCGTTCCTGACGTTCAGGTAGGTTTGAAAACCATAATATTGAAAGTAAAAATTAACTATGACGTGAATAACAAGTAGTATTAATCACAAATCGAAAAGTTCTACCCAGTTAAAAGTGTTCTGGGATAACAAAAAGTTACATTGGTTATCACTTCAAAGAATTAGATTATGAAAATCGGCGAAATACACGAACAGTATATAATCAAAATCAGCCGAAAGTGAAAATAGAGCGAAAAGATAAGTAGTTTTCAAAGTACTCGAAAGATGAAAAAGAAAACGAAAAATCTCCACCCAGTTAAATGTGTTCTGGGAAAACAAAAAGATACATTGGTTATCACTTCAAAGAGTTCAAAATGAAGAAGTACTCGAAAGACGAAAAGTAGTAAGAACCAGCCCAAAGTGAAAATGGAGAAACTGTACCCAGTTAAAAGTGTTCTGGGATAACAAAAAGTTACATTGGTTACCAATTCATAGAGTTCATTACGAAATATCCTTAAATGGATGGAGTATGTAAGTCGAATCAGCCGAAATTGGAAATTACAGAAGTCGAAAGACAAAAAGATTTTCCAACCAGTTCTTGCTCTGGTATATCAAAAACATGTTGGTTTATCACTTTGATTATCGATGATCATGTCCAAAAAGTGAATATGGAAAATAGTTTGAGTGTAACAAACTTTAAGTAATAGAGATACTTATAAAACACTCACAGTTAGCTTTAAGAGACACTGTGTTAGTAAATTAAAAGTAATCGGGAGATGAAATTAAGTAATTGAAAACAAACTCAAAGCCCCCTTTGCAAAAGTGAAAGAACATGAAAGTGAATATTTAATCGTAGGTCATAAGTAGTGATAACAGGAGTAACAGTGAAAACAGAAATGTTAGTAACAATAAAAATACATAATAAAATCACACCGTTTAGTGTATGATAAATGAGTATTTCTTTATAAACGGTAAAGTTTTAGGGTGGATAAGTATAAACAGTCGTAGTTTTTAAGTAGGATTTTTAACGACACAAAAGAAGTAAAAAATAGACAGTCAGGTAATTATGGGTTTATTATCGGTCCTGACGTAAAACAAACAAATCGAAATCCTAGTTCATAATCAAAGAAGTAAATACAATCGTGATGATTGTAGAAGAAAATTAAGATAGAACTAAAAATCAAACCTTGGTCAAATACCATTCGATAATAGGATATTGTATCGAATCAAAATAAAAAAATCCATTACTTATACCCGAAGGGATCAGTAAAAAATAAAAAAATCTAATTGTTTTAACCCACTCATAAGAGTGGGTTTTTTGTTTTTATACCAGTCCCATAAATCGGTTAAAAATAAAATACGATTTTCATTGTAAATCTCATGCCGAATACTTATCTTTGTAGTATAAAAATCAATAATATGATGTCAGCTGATCTATATATCGATGCATCCGTATGTGATAAAAGAAAAAATGGTAAGTGCGTTGCACTAGTCATTACAGATAATGATGAAGAAGAATTCATTTGGACTAAAAGTTTAACACACGATATGTTATTAGATATGTGGCCATATCAATCACAAGTAACAAAATTCGGTATAGGATCTGCAACATACGAAACATATTCATTATTCGGATTCACTCAATATCTAATAAATAATCAATACTCTAATATAACATTCACTTGTTATACTGACAATCTAGGACTCTTTAAAGTTTTTAATAAACTAGGTGAATTCAAAAAGATCAATAAACGTATATACGAATCACTATTAGTTAATATCAACATACTCAAAAGAAAAAATATATTCTTTAATGTCATGTGGATAAAAGGTCATGCAAATGTATATGGAAATACAATAGCCGACAAATACACCAGAGAATCTACAGAAAAAACATTAATAAATCCAATATCAGTATTGTAATATGTATTTCAAATTACTACTTGCAAATAAAGTATGTCTATCTAATATCTTATTTATACTAATAGGTATATTTCTACCTTATAGTATAATATACATATTGATAGGTATATATTCATTTTTCATATTGTCAGGTATAGGATATCCATCATATTCATCTTATTACAAATGTAAAAAATACCTATCATCACAATTAAATAAAGATAAACCAGATCTAATATGTAGATATTTTAATGTTAATCAAAAATTATATTGCAATAATGTGGGACTAAGAGTTGCACAATATGAAATAAATAACAATAAATCAATATCCTATTGGAATGCATTAATCTTTTTTTAATATTTCCTTTTTTTTTCAATATATTCACCTTATCTTTGTTCTTATGTTTATTAAAAATATATGGTTGAGGAGATAGAATCAATATTACTACAACACTGTATGAATCAAGGTATTATAAACCTTAATTCACCCCCAAAAAAAATAGAATCTATACTAGATAGTCTAGTTGCCGCTGTAATCAGATCCAAAACATCAACAGAAACCCTGAAACAATGTATCAATGATATTGAAAATAATAATGTCATCGATTTATCATTCTTCGAAAAAGGTGGAAACATATATAATTATATTAATCCCAATTACTCAGAATTATCTTATTATCTATTCAGACAAAGATGTGTAGGTATTGGGACTCCCAATGCCGCATCTGGAGAAGGTGAATTACTTTTTCTCTTTATGAATAAATATATCAAAAAACCAACCAAAGGAGATCTACTCATAAATAATAAACTAATAGAACTCAAAGGAGAAAACATAAGAATAAACGGAAAAATATTAGGTATAGACTTCAGATATAAAACTATTAAAGTTGCTGAATATTTTGGTTTAAATCCAAATAAGGCAAACATTCAAAATAAAGAAGTATATGCAGTCGAAATAGAGAAACCACAATACTTAGACTATTGGACTAATGAGTTATCTAAACTCAGTCTAAACAACCAAAAGTGTTTTATTGTCGAATGGTTGAAATGTATTAATAAGAAATTTGATAACCTCAAAGTCATCTCAAAGATATTCGAAAATGACGAATTCAACCACAATATTTTTCTTAAAGAAATTGTTAAAATTCTATATATCGATATGTTAGATGAAAAACAATTCGATACTATGGTTCTTCTAGGTGATGGAACTAACTGCAAAATCGTAAAAGGGAACTCAACCAACCACTTCAATAAGATGATAGATAGAGAAATAATAAAACTGGAAACAGACTACTTTAGAATCAATCAAAATTTCCCAGTAGCATACTATATCTCATAAACATCAAAATAACCTTATTCTAATATCATCTCAACTTCAGACATTAAAAATATATGATGGTGCATCCAGAGTCTTAAATACACTTTTCATATAAAAATAAATACGATTTTCCTTGTGGGATTGAAAATCTTGCCGTATCTTTGTATTGTCAATTAGAGAGACTACCTTCTGGAACACCAACAGGGCAGGGTTAATCCACCCCTGCTTTATATCCTGCACGATTAGATATAAAAGATATATGCAGATATTTACATACATTCAATTATAACAAATGCGCAAATATATCTTATTATATGAAAAATAAATACGATTTTCCTTTTTTATTTGGAATATTATCCTTATCTTTGTATTGTCAAATTAACAAAAAAATTACCCCCACTTAGACTGGGCAGGGTTAATCCACCCCTGCTTTATATCCTGCACGATTAGATATAAAAAACATATACAAATATCTCTATTTGTTTTTAAAACACTTTTTTCTTGGTAGTCTCATTTTTTATCCTTATCTTTGTATTGTTAAATTAGATATAATAAAACACTCATCAGGTATGAAGTAATAAACATTGATTTAAAAAGTACATATATACTTATCAGAACATCAGTTCAATATACAATTGAATTGATATATTCGCATATCTATATGTAAACAAAACATAGAAAAAAGTAGATATACAAATAGATAGCCGCGACCCTTTTTAAGGGAATTGCATATATTCGTATATCTATATGTGAGTAAAAGATAGAGAAATCTATATAGATAGTCGCGACCCTTTTTTAAGGACTTGCATATATTCGCATATCTATATGTGACTTAGAGATAAACAATAAGTCATATATACCCGCGACCCTTTTTTACCCCGCGACCCTTTTTTACCCCGCGACCCTTTTTTTAAATATTGAAAATACTCTTAATAGCCTTCTCAAATGATTCCTTTGACATTGCACCATTACTCATTTGTGGATCACCATCAACAGGAACAAATAATATACTAGGAATACTACGAATACTAAATACGGACGCAACTTCATATTCATCCTCAGTATCAACCTTATAAATCAATACCTTACCATCATAATCAATTGATAATTCATCCAATATAGGAGCAATAGTCTTACATGGACCACACCAAGATGCATAGAAATCAACTATACATGGCAATGTTCCATTATATTTCCACTCTGTATTATTCTCATAATCAAATACTTTTTCCTTAAACTCACTTGAAGTTAAATGTTTAACCTTTGTTTCCATAATTCTTTTTATTTATTATAGATTTATTCTACAATAAAGTTTTTTATTTTGTAATATCGTTTTTTATTTTGAGTATTATTAACTATCTTTATCAAAAATTTATAATTATGGAATATTTAGACACAGTAAATGAACTCAACGAAGAGTTATATGAAAAAATAGGAGAATCTGGAGAATTTTTCACATATTCCTATAATGGTTATGCAAATATAATCGGATTCGGAGATATTCAACTATGGCACTCAGAAATAGATGATAGAGAATTCAATGAAGATAAAAATGAGTATGAACCATTAAAACCATACATAAAAAGAAAATTCAATGAATATATCGATAAATTAAATACTTATAAATTGTAATATGGATAAAGTAAGAAAACATGCAGATTTTTCATTAACCCAAATGGAACAACTCACCGAAAGATATATCGAAGCAGAAAAGTTTATAATGGAACTAAACTGGTTCGAAAGATTATTCTGTTCAAGAAAAATAACAAAATTCTTAAAGGGTAGAACTATTAAATATAATTTTTAACCAATAAACCATATGGAACATAATTACGAAAATAATATCAAATGTCCCTATTGCGATTGGGAAGATAAAGACAGTTGGGAATTTGGAGAAGAAAGTGGAACTCATACATGCGGTGAATGTGGTGAAGAGTTTAATGTCGAAAGAAATATCGAAATAACCTATAGTACAACCAAAATTAATTGTGAAGAAAAAGGAATTAAACACAATTATCAATTTGAGAATGTTTATATACGCAAAGAGAAATTTGAAAAAGGTTTTTGGTCAGATTTACCAGAAAATGAATGGACTTATCATCAAATCATGTTATGTTCCATTTGTGGAGATAAAAAATCTATTAATATATCAAAAGATGATTATGAACGGGAATTATCATCTAATTTATAATTTAAATTTTCCTTGTATAATTGAAAATATTACCATATCTTTGTAATCTAAATTGAAAACGATATGAAAACAATTGATGGACACATTCAAGTTTATAGTATATGGGTAAATGGTAGATTGATAGATGACACCGATCAACACTTCCCATTAGAATCAAATGTAGAAAATTGCCGCAATTGGACAACCAATTTCAAAAAAGTAGTCAAAGATTATTTCAAAATATCTGTAAAAGATATGGATGGAGAATATGGACCACATTCGGATATCTATAAAGACTATCACGTTGCATTATATGCAATAGATATAAATGTTAGAAAATTTGAAAAAATGTTTCAAACAAAATTCGATATCAAAGATGATAAAGTACAAGAATTAATCCCTTATTATATAAATTATAACTTTATCACAGTTGCAGAAAGATTAGAAAAATTTATTAATTATGAAAGCATACGAAAAAGCATGGAAATTGCTTGAGAAAATTAACGGACAACCAATAGACAAGGAAACTTGGGAAAAAGCATCTGATTATGCTAAAAAAGATTTGAAGCGAAAAGTTAATATCATAATAGATGAAGTTATTGGAACAGATATGTTAATCGATGAAGATTCATATGTCGAAACAGAGGCTTACTTAGCTTACTGGCAAGATGTTAGAAGTTCTTTAAATGATATATAACGGTTCTCAGGTATAGTTTTCACAGAATTAAAACACAAAACTAAATATGATAAAAACTTTTATTGAAAAACTAAAATCATTACATATATACGATATTATATATAGTTTCATCAATTGGGAACAAGATAAATATTGGTTAATGAGTGGGTTAATAACAATAATTTTTATATATTTTATGTAAAATAAATTATTATGTATAAAGAAAAATGTAAATATAAGTTAATCGGATATCAACCAGTAGGAATAGATTATAATATACCAAGAACAGAAATAGCCGAATGTAAAAATGGTTGTTGGTATCCATATGGATGTGGAAAACAATTAGTTAATTTCGTTATTGAACATATTGTAGAACTTTAATTATATTTATTGAAATGATTATAGATAATAGTAAATATTATGATATAGATGTACATTGTAGTACTTGTGGTAAAATATATAAACCCTCCGATGATTCTAAAATAAAAGAGAAACTTAATGTACCACCTTTGATATCTAATATATTTTGTAGTAGAAAATGTAAAGAAAAGTATGATGAATTTTTAGAAAGTAATCGTGATTTTTAATTGTATATAAAAACGAAATAAAATGGAAGAATTTAACAAAATGGATGCACTAAAATATTTAGTGAAAATTGGCCCAGAATACACAAACGAATGGACAGAAGCAGCAATGTATACCATACTTTGTAATGTGATTAACAGTGATGAAGAAATTTTCACTAAAAATGTTTTAGATGACTTATTAAAAGAAGCATCGTATTAATTAAATATCTTGTTAATAAGCATATAATTTTTAACTAGACGATAATAAAATAAATGAAATTGATAACACTGATAAAAAATTAATTATATCTGATGTCAGTGTTTCGTTGTTAGTTCCTTTAAAAACTCTTGAAGAATGGATTGATACTATTGATTCTATGGAATATAGTTTAAATCAAAGACTATATGTTAATGATAACATCAGAGAGTTTATAAAGAACTATAAGAACAATGAACACTAACTATTATATATCAACACCCAATTGAAAATCAACATAATATATAAAATTTTTAAATATTCAAAAATAATTCATTTTTTCCTTGTATAATTAAAAATAACACCATATCTTTGTACTCGAAATTAACAACCAACCCTCATTCCAACAACGTGAAGGATCCATCCCCAACAATTAAAAGGATCCATTGTTATTTGATAAAAGAGCCGGTAACTCGTGGAAAAAAGACAGACACAATAGGAAGGAAACAGTCAATGTCTTAAAATACCAGATTAAAAACCCCAAGTGGTTAGACCACCAAATTAAGAACATAATTTAGGGTTTTATGTAAATGTTCTTATTAAACATATCAAATAACGTATGGTTATGCAAGTTAATTCTTGCATAACCTTTTTTATTAATTACTTATACCAAATATATTACTAACCCTTTTCTTAATATCAGCAATCTCTTTAATAGATTCCAAATACGATATAAACTCATACTCAGATTTCTTATCACCCTCCACATTAATATGAAATGTAAAATTGTTTATATAATATTTAATATACTCACCACCAAAATTAAGAACCTTCGGAACTATCTCAATATCTCGCATAGGCAAACAACCAAAGAAACACTCATCATTGTAAATATTCATTAACTCATAATAATCTTTAATAATACCATCAAATAACTCCTGATCCAAAACAATATCACTATACTTAGATAACAAAGTCTGAACCAAAAGAGAATACTGTTCTGAACAATCTAATCCATAAAAATAATTAGGAAACCTTTTTTGCATATTTACTATTTTATATTTTTTTAATACTTTTACTTACAATCTATCACAATATATCCGGGGATTTAAAAACAAATTGAAAGTTATTAATCAATTCTACTTACAAATTATCATAATTTAATATCCTATCCAACTTATGCAAAAAACAAATGTATTCAAACTTATGAATAAGATATAACCTGAACTCTTTATCCTCAACAATACCACCATCCAATACTATATGATATGAAAAACAAGATATATTCTTACCTACATTATAATTCTTTATTATCTCAAAGTTTTGCAAATTTAAACAATTATGAAATACCTTCTCATTAAACTTATGATATACCCTTTCTATAAACCTACACATATCATCATCAGATGGAGAAGGTTTGCACAAACAATACTTATTACTAATGATATAAAAAATATTATCATACTCTTCAATCATAAGAATCATACGATAATAATTGGCATCAGATAACTTATCAACTTCATCTTGATGATATTCTTCATACATATACTTATTCCATATTTCAGTTGGATCTTTCATATTATTACTATTTTAATATTTTTACTTACAATCTATCACGATATATCCGGGGATTTAAAAACAATTTAAAAGTTATTAGTAGATATATGTTTTAAATTGATATTTTATATTTGATATCTTTCTCGATATGCAGATATATTCATATCTATCTTCTAAATAAGATATAAACTCAGTTAGAGATAATTCCATATTATCAACTATAAATATATTATAATTTTTATTATTCTTTATAGGTTTGAAGTTAGGTATTAACTTAGACATAATATCATTATCTATAGATATTGTTAATTCATCTACTAAGATATTTTCTAATAATTCTTGGGTGTTATACATATATGTTATATCTTGCAAATCTATATATGTACCAAAAATAGTATGTAGATATCTACGTAAATCATAAAGTAGATTTGTAGAGGTTTTCAGAATATCTTCTATATTTTGATGTATTTGGGTCATTTTAAGATATCAAATTTTTTCCTTGGAGGGACTTGTTTTTTTCTTTTATATCGTTAAAATCATATTATGTTTAATAAAAAATGGTATAAAATAGGTATTTTATTAAAAAAATTTATAATATATATGTTCAACAACCGATGATAAGAAATTAAATATAAATGTGCATTGGGAGTCTAAATACATATTCGTGGGTAAAAATGGGTT
>JFJP01037310.1_pt1 | contig 32632 bp, 30 predicted proteins | sample 431651 | NCBI WGS metagenome assembly JFJP01 (sample SAMN02602958, study PRJNA72255) | Microbial mat metagenome, whole genome shotgun sequencing project. | biome: fresh water; feature: sink hole; material: water; isolation source: purple microbial (photo- and chemosynthetic) mats found in... | reverse complement strand
GCAATTTCATGGCCTTTATCCTACTTTGTAATGAACAAATGGTTGCAAGATTTTTCGTATAGAGTAAATATTGATTTAGTAATGTTTATCGTTATTCCAATATTTACAATAATTCTTTCGCTGGCAACAGTTTTTTATCAGGCATATTTGGCTGCAAGACAAAATCCTGCAGAAACACTTCGATATGAATAATTAAAAATTTAAAACAACTTAAAACGAAAATACTATGATTAAGACAAATCAACTTGTAAAAATTTTCAGAACAGACGAAATTGAAACAACTGCTCTGAATAAAGTTGACCTTGAGGTTCAAAAAGGTGAATTTGTAGCTATAATGGGACCCTCGGGATGCGGAAAATCAACCTTATTAAACATTATTGGATTACTTGACAATCCTTCTGGCGGACAATTATTGTTTGACGGAATTGATGTTTCAACCTTCCGCGAAAGACAAAGGACAGAATTGCGTAAGGCAAATATTGGTTTTGTTTTTCAAAGTTTTAATTTGATTGACGAACTCACTGTTTACGAAAACGTTGAGCTTCCCTTGCTTTATCTTAAAATTTCTTCATCAGAACGAAAGAAGATGGTTGAACCGGTTCTTGAAAGAATGAAAATTTCACACCGAAGAAAACATTTTCCTCAACAATTAAGCGGGGGTCAACAACAAAGAGTTGCCATTGCCAGAGCTGTAGTGGCAAATCCTAAATTAATACTTGCTGATGAACCAACTGGAAACCTTGATTCTGCTAATGGTGAAGAAGTAATGAAACTTTTAACAGAGCTAAATAAAGAAGGAACAACAATTGTTATGGTTACACACTCACCTTCAGATGCAGAATATGCTCATCGAATCGTGCAATTATTTGATGGACATGTTGTTACGGAAAATATTAAAAAGCTTCTTTAATCGTTTCTTCTTATTTGGTACTTTTATAAATAAAGTTTCGTTTCTTGCTTTAGAGACTTAACTTTTTCTTGCTTTCATTTGTTGAATTAAATGAATAATAAACTATGTATTTAAACAATTCATTTGCTGTCATATTCCTTTTTCTATTATCGAACTTTGGATTTGCTCAAAATATAGAAAAAAGAACAATTAACGATTTTACAAAAATAGCTGTTTGGGGAAATATTAAAATTGAACTTCAAAAAAGCGACAGCAATTCTATTTATATCGATGCTGGTTCCGTTCCTCTCGACGAAATAATTACAGAAGTAAATAAGGATGTTCTTAAAATAAAAATGAGATCAAATCTTTTCAAAGATGTTTTGATCAATATAAAAATAAACTATAAGGAAATTCTTAACATTAAAGCTAATGCTTCGGCCGAATTAAAATTTTTAGACAAGACTATTGCCGAAAGACTTATTGTTGAATCCATCGGGGGAGCAAGGGTCGTTTTAAATGTCGAACTAAAAAATAGTGAATTAACGGCTTATCAGGGTGGACAAATTGATATTAAGGGAAAATCTCATTTTTCAAATATTTTTGCTAATTCTGGAGGAATACTTTCTGGAACTAATTTAGTTATAGAAGAGGCAAAAATAAAACTAAATACAGGAGGCAAAGCAGAGATTACTGTAACCAAAAAGCTGGTAGCTAGAGTTAATACAAAATCAAGTTTAAGTTATTTTGGGAAACCTGAAATGGAAGAAATAAAAGCCTCTCTCGGAGCTACTGTTTCAAAATGGGATGAATAGCTATTGTATTATTCTTTATCTTAAGTTAATGTTAAAATCCCCTGAAAAATATAATTTAAAAAACCTAAAAAAGAGCTGAAATTTACAGCTCTTTTAATTTTAACTAACCCTGGTTAAGGGCTATTCATCATCGTCTTCGTCATAAACCGTATCATCCTCAATATCGTCAAAATCATCCTGATTTTCTTCTAAATCAAAATCTTCAATATCTTCGAACTCATCAATTTCGTTAAAAATTTCTTGTTTGAAGTATTTGTCCTTTTTTGCTAAAGGAATCACTTTTTTCCCTTTTAACTCATTTTCATCACCAAACGGACGAGCTTTTTTCGTCTTATGAAAAGTTTTGTTCGATTTCATTTTAAATGACTATTTGTTAAGTATTAAATTGTTTGATTAATAATTATTTGTGAAGAATAAAAATTTCTGATTTAAATTTTAAAACTGTGGTTTTCTGTTTAATGATTCAGATTTTGTTTAAAATATTATGTGCAATTTATATATTTTTTTAATTATCAAAAAAAATAAGTCGGTTTTTTATTCTAATTATTCAAACCATCTGTTTCTTTTAACAGTATAATTTCTGTTGATTTAGAACTTTTAATCCTTTATCTTTGTTATTATAAGTAATAAAAAAAACCCAACTTATGAAACAGGTAATATTTGATTTTGATTATGCACAGATTTTACACGACCCCTCGTTAAAATTAGGCATAGTAGTTTGGAAACACAAACCTGAAAATTCCGAATACCAAAATGCTTTTGAAGTAATGATTGAGTATAGTAAAAAACATATTATAGAAAACTTTTTATCTGATATACGAAATCAAGGAGTTGTTTCACCCGAAAACCGTAAATGGTTCGAAAGCGTTATGATTCCTAAAGCTATAAATAATGGCCTTAAGCGTGCTGCCGTTTGTTTTGATGGTAATGTTTTTAAAAAATACTATATAAATATGATCATCCAGGTAATTAATAAATATGGAATCCCTTTAAAGGTATTTAGTTCTGAAGAAGATGCAATTAAGTGGTTTCAAAGTTTCTATAAATAAAGTACATTACTCCTTATTTCTATATTTAGTTTCTTAATTAAACAGCGTTTTTTCTTATTTAACTATAAACATTTTTCATAATTAAAGTATATTTATAATCAAGTAATCTTTGTAAAACAAAAAAATAAGTTTTTTTATGAAAAATACAATTCTTGATAATAATTATGCTCATGTTTCATATGACCCTTCGTTAAAAATGGGAATGGTTGCATGGAAGCAAAAAGCATCCAACACCGAATATCAACATGCCTTTCAAGTCCTGCTTGAGCATATTAAGAAAAACCCAATGGTAAATTTTTTATCCGATATCCGATATCAAGGTGTTGTTTCGCCTGAAAACAGAAAGTGGTTTGAATCAGTTATTATACCGCAAGCGATTGAATTAGGGGTTAAACACGGAGCGGTAGTATTTGATGGAAATGTTTTTAAAAAACACTATTTAAATATGATTCTCCTTGTTGTAAATAAATATGGAATTCCAATGAAACTATTCAATACTGAAGAAGAAGCAATTAAGTGGTTTCAGAGCTTTAATAAATAGAAAATTAATTAACCTATCTTATTGTTGTTTAATTTTATCTGAATCAACTATGAGATAAAGCTTGTCTGATCTTCGAACAATCTGGTCAATTGGTATTGAACACCTCTCTCCCTGAGTTGCTGATTGTACAGATTTTAAATCGACCCTGATCTCTTTAACGGAAGTCTGTATTACTCCTGTTGTAGGTCCTGTAATTAATATTTCATCTCCAACACTAAGACTGTTCGTTTCGATTAAAAACTCCGCAACATTAAGTTTGGTAAAATAATTTGTACCCTTGCCAATATAAATTTTTCTCTTAGTTGCTCTAGAACCATATCGGTGACTCCACTCACCTATTTTTTGTCCAAGATAGTAGCCTCCCCAGAAACCACGGTTAAAAACAGTTGCTAGCCGTTTTTCCCAATCCTCGATTTTTGCATCCGTAAAATCATTTGCTAAATACCCATTAACAGCCTCATTATAACATTCAGATACTGTTTTTACATATTCGGCAGGGCGAGCTCTCCCTTCTATTTTTAGTACACTTACTCCTGCATCCAAAATTTTATTTAAAAATTTAATTGTACTTAAATCTTTAGGAGACATAATATATTCATTGTCGATTTCGAGTTCATAACCCGACTCCTTTTCCTTAACAATGTAAGCTTTCCGGCACGTTTGTAAACAAGAACCTCTATTTGCTGAATGGTTTTTTTCGTGTAAACTTAAATAGCATTTACCAGAGATTGCCATACATAATGCACCATGAACAAAGAGTTCTATTTTTATAAGTTTCCCTGATGGTCCTTTAATGTTTTCTGATTTTATGGTTTTTACTATATCGGCAATTTGTTCAAGTGTTAACTCTCTGGCCAGAACAATTACCTCAGCAAATTGGGCAAAGAATTTTACACTTTCAATATTACTAACATTTAACTGTGTCGAAATATGAACCTCAACATCAATACTTCTTGCATAATTAATAACTGCGATATCAGCAGCAATAACTGCAGAAATATCATTTTCCTTCGCAGCATCAATAATCTCTTTAATTAAATCTAACTCATTATTGTAAACGACTGTATTTACAGTGAGATAGGATTTTATGCCATTTTCTTTACAAAGTTTTGATATTTTACTTAGATCTTCGAAAGTAAAGTTATTCGATGAGTTGGCTCTCATATTCATCTTTTCTATTCCAAAATAAACAGAATTTGCTCCACCTTGAATTGCGCTTATAAGCGATTCGTACGAACCTACTGGAGCCATTATTTCAATATCTTCTCTTTTCATCACAATAATAACTTCAAATTTTTCTGTGCAAATTTAACGTATTCAAATTGAAAATGTTTATAATGAACTATTCATAATCATTTTTTGTTTACAACATAATCGGGAAATATTTTTTTGGTTAAATTATTGACTTCCACGCCTTAATTTAATATCTTATCTTTTTACTAAAATATACATTATGAATCATTCTGAAATTAAAATAGAAACCTTCGGGTATATTAAGAAAGAAGAATCTTTGGTAACTGTTGAAAGTAATATTATTCCAAATACACTAGTTCTTGAAAGCCGACAACCCTTTCCCGGTTATCATGGAAATTTCCCTGATAAATCGCAACCTCAATCTCTTTTTCTTATTACAACAAAGGACTATTCTTTTGAGGAGGTAGCTCGTATTACAAAAAATATGTGCGAATCAATTAAATTTAATTTTAATGCTTCACAAGGACATCTTCATTTCAAATCAGAAACATTGCCTTGCATTCGAATTAAATATTTAAGGAGCTTTACATTCATTCCTGAGTTACAAACCCTATTTAAAGATGCAGGAATAAAATTTGCAAAACAAACTCACATAAATTCATCGGCAATAATTGTTATTAATAAGAGTTTTTTCATTTCTGATAAAGGGGACGGTCTTTATAAAGATCTAAAAGAAGAATCAAAATGTTATATTGAATTACCTTCTTTTTTAACCTGGGAACAATTTAAAAGATACACCGAAAATATTAAACATAATATTGATAATAATAATTTTGATGCTGCCCAAGGAGCCTTTTATCGCAATGAAGGAATATTGGACTTAGTGAGGATTTACGACCAGGAAAAAAACCCGGAACGGATTAAACTTTTACAAAGGGCTTATCTTGAAGAAATTAGAAAAAGTCAGTTATAAAACTACCCAGCAATTGCTGATTTGTTTTATTTTCAATATCTGATATAAGATTGCGCACTTCCACCATAAGTTTTATATTTTTGCGTTTTAATTCAAAATATCGCTTTACTAAATATGAAACTTATCAAATCACTACTTTTAGGATTAGTTTTAAGTTTTGTTTTTCTTTTAATAATTGCTATTTCTGTTTCTTTAATATATGAAAAAGAGGTTACGCAATACATTATTGAAGAACTTAATGAAAGCATTGATGTTAAAATAAATGTTGAAGATTCTAAGTTTTCCTTGCTTCGAAAATTTCCTAATGCTTCGATTGAATTTAGGTCAGTTACAGCTTACAGCCCATCAATATTTTCCAACGTTATTTGTGGATTAAAAACTGACACCCTATTTTATGCTCACAGACTTTTTCTGCAATTCAATATTTTGGATTTATTAACTCAAAACTACACAATAAAAAACATTCACTTTGATCAGGGTAAAATAAATGTGTTTATTGATCAATTTGGTAATGAAAATTTTAGATTTTGGGATTCTGAGAGTCCTTCAGATAATGAATTTAAACTAGAATTGAACAAAGTAAAACTAACCCAAACCGACATACAGTTTTGCGATGAAAAAAGTAATATTCACCTTTGTTCTAAAATTGATAAAGCGAATCTTAAAGGATTGTTATATAATGAAAATTTTAGTTTAGAGGTAAATTCTTCAATGTTTATCTCCCTTTTTTCAGTTGCAAAGTATAAATATATTGTCAATAAAAAGCTTGCTGCTGATTTTTTATTAAATATAGATGATAACCTTATTGCGTTTTCAATGGGAAATATTACCCTCGGGTCCTTTAGCACAAGTATTACTGGAAGTATTACAAATCAGGAAATTCTGATACTTGATTTAAAAATAGCCGCAGAAGATCAGTTGCTTGAAAGCTTAATGAATATAATCCCCTTAAATTTCAGAAATGAAATCTCAACAATACAAGTTAATGAAGGATATATAAAAGTAAATTCGACTATAACTGGGGAGTTATCAAAATTCAAAAATCCAAAAATAACTGGCAAATTTCAAATTAAGAATGCCGTTTTTAATGATTTCTCTAAAAGTATAGCAATTAAGCAAATTTATACAGAAGGAGAATTTTCCAACGGAAATGGAAATTGCATTAAAACATCATATATTAAATTGAATTCTTTTAGTGTTGCTCTTGATAAAAGCACTGGTTCTGGTTCATTATTAATTTCTGATTTTTCTGATCCGTCTGTCCTGATTAACTATTCTGCAGATCTTGATTTTAGAGAGATACACAACACCTTTGCGATCGACACTCTTGAGATTTTATCAGGAACAGGGAAAATTAACGGGACTTTTTCTGGAAATCTAAAGGAAATCAAAGATTTTCAATTTTATAATTTCTTTAAAAAGGAGTTTGCATTTAATCTGCGAATAAAAAATGGACAACTAAAAATCAAGGGAAATTCTTTAATTGTTGAAGGAATAAATGGATTACTCGCTATTAATGAAACATTATACACCGATAGCCTGTGTTTTAAAATTCTCGACAATGATATTATGCTTAACGGTGAAGCAACAAATCTTTATCAGTACTTCTCCTCGCAAGGCACAACATCGGTTTTGGCAGAATTAACATCAACCTCTCTTGATTTAAACCAGTTATCTCCATTGTTTTTTTCTGACAAAACAGAAAAAAAAGATCCATCATATAAGTTTCCAGAGAGATTAAGTCTCTTTTTAAATCTACAGATCCAAAATTTTTGTGTAGGAAAATTTAATGCAACTCAAATTAAAGGTAGTCTTAATTATAAACCTAAAATGTTTTCACTCCATGAAATCTCATTCAATTCGATGAATGGCTCTGCTAAAATTGGAGGTGTTATAGTTCAGGATTATAAGAACGATTTTATTGTAAAATTTCAAAGTTCCCTTAAAAACATTGACATAAACAAGTTGTTTTTTTCATTCAATAACTTTGGACAAACCTTTTTGCCAGCAAAAAATATAACGGGCGATATATCAGGAGATTTGTATTTTTCATCATTTTTTAACGATAGACTTGAAATAAACAAGAAATCAGTAAAAAGCGAGAGTACCTTTGTAATCCAGAATGGAGCTCTTATCGGTTTTGAGCCTATGAGACAATTATCAAAATTTATTGATATAAAAGAACTAGAGCATATAAAATTTTCAACCTTACAAAATCAAATAAATGTAAGAGACGAAAAAGTTTATATCCCAAAAATGGATATTAATTCGTCTGCAATAAATATTTCTATATCCGGAACACATAGTTTTGATAATACGTTTGAATATAGTCTCCGTGTTTTATTGTCCGATTTGCTGGCAAAAAATGCAAAAGACAAAGCCAAACAAAATAACACAGACGAATTCCTCGAAGATGATGGATTAGGTAAAACAAATATTTACTTGAAAATTTATGGAAACCCTGACAATTACAAGATAAGTTATGATCGCAAACAAGCCCGTGAAGCAAGAAAAACTGAACTACAAAAAGAAAAAACACAGCTTAAGAAAATTTTTAATGATGAGTTTGGATGGTTTAAAAACGATTCGTTGATATTGAAAGATACTTTTCCTCCTAAAAAATCAAACACATTTATAATTGAATGGGAAGAAAACCTTCCAAATAAAGAATTAAATTCTATAGAAAAAGATATAAAAACAGATCAAAAATTTCAAATTACATTTGATGAGGATTCTACATCAAACAATTTATTATAAAGAATAATATTACTTTTTAGGAGTCTATTAGTTATGATTGCTATTTTTGTAAATTAATCAATAAAAAATCTACTTTGAATATCTATTCGAAAAAACAAATTTGGAAATTAATTTTATTAGTATTCGCCATTTTCATAGGTGTTGCTTCGTTTTTTACAACCAACAACCTTGTAAAAAAACTATCTGTTGAAGAACGCAAAAAGGTTGAACTTTGGGCTCTTGGAACGCGACAATTATCGGGTATAGAAAGCGATGAAAGGGATTATTCATTTATTATTGAAGTAGTAAAAAATAACGAAACTGTTCCTGTTATTTTAACAGATAAGAATGGCAACATTATTTCAAGCAGAAATCTTGATCTTAATAAAGAAAAAGATACCGTTTACCTTCAGAAACAGCTTTCAAAAATGAAAACAGCCAACGAGCCAATTGTAATTAATTTACTCGATGGGGATAAAAATTTTATTTATTACAAGGAGTCAACCTTATTAACCCAGTTATTCTACTTTCCCATAATTCAGTTTGCAGTAATTGCTTTATTCCTACTTGTTTCGTATATCGCTTTTAGTACCTCACGAAAAGCTGAACAAAACCAAGTATGGGTAGGTATGTCGAAAGAAACAGCCCATCAGCTTGGTACACCAACATCATCTCTTTTGGCTAATTTGGAATTGCTTCGTTTGAAAAATGTTGACGAAAACCTGATTTCTGAGCTTGAAAAAGATGTTCATCGCTTGGAAAAAATTACTGATCGGTTTTCTAAAATTGGATCTGTTCCTAAATTACAACGTGAAAATATTATTAAAGTCCTCATTGATTCTATAAAATATGTAAAAGCAAGATCTTCAGAAAAAATAATCTTTGAATACAATTTTTCTGAAAATGATCAACTCTTTTTACCTTTGAATGTGCATTTGTTTGAGTGGGTTATTGAAAATATCTGCAAGAATGCTATCGATTCGATGGGTGGATCTGGGAAAATTAAAATTCACTTAGATGATCGTATACAGTTTCTTTTTATTGATTTAACAGATGAAGGCAAAGGTATTCCCAAATCAAAATTCAAAACAATTTTTCAACCAGGCTATACAACAAAACAACGTGGCTGGGGATTGGGCCTTTCTCTTTCTGAAAGAATCATTGAATCGTATCACGGAGGTCGTATTTTTGTTAATCATTCGGAAATAAATAAGGGTACAACAATGCGTATTATATTGAAAAAAACATAATGCAAATAATCAATCTATTTCTCTTTTTATTCCGCGTGGATTTAATAACCTAATAATATAATTTTAGCACTTGGCTTCTTTATTATTATAACCTTTAGTTAAATTTTCTTTTTTTATTCAAATTATAATTTATACTTTTGCACGATGTAATTTTTTGAGCCAAGGTGGACTATTTGCATAAATATCGTATTGCTTATCAGGGTTTAACCGATGGTTTACATGAGTTTGATTTTGAAATAAATGATCCGTTCTTTGAGAATTTAGAATATTCTGAAATTAAAAAGGGAAACCTTCAGGTACATGTTGTTTTAAATAAAAAACCACAGCTGCTGGAGTTTTCCATCCAAATCATTGGGACAGTCGAAACAACCTGTGATCGTTGTCTTGAAAATTTTAATTACCCAATTGATTTTACCGGAAAATTATTTGTTAAATTTTCGGCTTCAGAAGAAGATCTTGATGACGATGTCATCTGCTTATCTCCTGAAGAAAATGAAATAAATATTGCACATTATTTATACGAAAGTATTAGTTTAAGCATACCTTTAAAAAGAGTACATCCATTGGATAAAAAAGGAAGACCTTTGTGTAATCCTGAAATGATAAAAAAATTAAAAGAACTTGAATTAAATAACCCAGCTGAAAAGGATGTTGATCCAAGGTGGGACGAGTTAAAAAAATTAATGGAAAACAATAATAATTAGAAGAAATGGCACATCCAAAGAGAAAAACATCGAAAACAAGAAGAGACAAAAGAAGAACTCATATTAAAGCAGTTGTTCCAACTATTGCAACCTGTTCAAACTGCGGTGCTACACATCTTTATCACAGAGTTTGTCCAGAGTGCGGACACTATAAAGGACAATTAGCTGTAGAAAAAGAAGCTAAAGCATAGATTTAAGCTTAATAATACCCATATGAGGATTGGAATTGATATTATGGGAGGTGATTTTGCTCCTGAAGCTACTGTTTTAGGAGCAATTTTAGCTCATAAGGAATTATCACAAAACGATCGTTTGGTGCTTATTGGTGATGAACAAAAAGTTTTGGAAATATTGAAACGGGAAAATTTCCCTTCAACAAATTTTGAAATTGTTCATGCAACAGAAGTAATCGAAATGGGAGATCATCCTGCAAAAGCTTTTTCTAAAAAGCTGGATTCTAGCATTACTAAGGGATTTTATATGTTAGCAGCAGGAAAAATTGATGGTTTTGCAAGTGCTGGTAATACCGGAGCGATGTTAGTTGGTGCAATGCATGCAGTTAAATCCATTCCGGGAGTTATTAGACCCGTAATTACAGCCGCAATTCCAAAACCCGATGGAAATTTTTCTATCATATTAGACGTAGGTATCAATCCCGATGCAAAACCAGATGTTCTTTACCAATATGCAATCTTAGGGTCAATCTATGCTGAAAATGTTTATAACATTAAAAATCCCAAAGTTGCTTTAATGAATATTGGTTCTGAAGAAGAAAAGGGAAATCTTGTTTCAAAGGCTACTTATGAATTAATGAAAGATACCAATGAATTTAATTTTGTTGGTAATATTGAAGGTAATGACCTTTTCGAATTAAATAAAGCAGATGTAATTGTTTGTGATGGTTTTGTTGGAAATATTATCCTTAAAACAGCTGAAGCCTTTTATGTTTTATTTAAGAAAAGGAAAATGGTTGATGAGTTTTTCGAAAAACTAAATTTCGAAAACTACGGAGGAACTCCCATTTTAGGAGTTAATAAAAACATCGTTATTGGCCATGGAATTTCACGCGAAAAAGCAATTAAAAACATGATTCTGCACACCAAACATGTTGCAGAAGCTAATCTTGCAGAAAAAATTAAGGAGGCTTTTAAATGACAAAAATACGAGCAACAATAACTGGTATTGGTGCATACGTACCTGAATATATCCTTACTAATGAAGAATTAAGTAAAATGGTTGATACTACCGATGAGTGGATTATGACTCGAATCGGTATTAAAGAACGACATATAATAAAAGAAAAAGGAGAGGGTTCTTCATTCGTTGGAACAAATGCAGTCAAAGAATTACTTAGAAAAACAAAAACATCTCCCGAAGAAATTGATTTATTAATTTGTGCCACGGTAACTCCTGATCACCAATTTCCTGCAACAGCAAATATTATAAGTGATAAAGTTGGTATCAAAAACGCTTTTAGCTTTGATCTAAATGCTGGATGCTCTGGATTTTTGTTTGCACTTACTACTGCTTCAAAATTTATTGAAACTGGTAGTTGCAAAAAAGTGGTTGTTGTTGGAGCAGAAAAGATGTCGTCAATTGTTGATTATCAAGACCGATCAACTTGTCCAATTTTTGGTGATGGAGCAGGAGCGGTTTTATTAGAGCCAACTACTGAAGAATTTGGAATTATGGATTCAAAACTTCAAGTTGATGGTGTTGGTCGTGTTCATTTGCATCAAAAAGCTGGAGGATCTGTTAATCCATCATCTCATGAAACAATTGATGCCCGTCAACATTTTATTTATCAGGAAGGACAACCTGTCTTTAAATGGGCTGTTTCAAAAATGGCTGATGTTTCAATTGAAGTGATGGAAAGAAACGGAATTGCACCAGAGGAATTAACCTGGCTGGTTCCTCACCAGGCAAATATGAGAATTATTGAAGCAACAGCTAATCGTATGGGAATAAAAAAGGAGCAGGTAATGATTAATATTGAAAGATATGGAAACACTACCGCTGCAACTCTTCCATTGTGTTTATGGGAATGGGAATCGCAACTGAAGAAAGGTGATAATATCATTCTGGCTACTTTTGGTGCTGGATTTACATGGGGTGCCATGTACCTAAAATGGGGATATGATGGAAAAAACGTTAAGAAATAAAACAATACCAAAAAACTAAAAAATCCGGATATTTTTCCGGATTTTTTAGTTGTATCTATCAAAATAATTCCCTTATTTTCTGTGCAATTGCATCATCATCTAAATCATTAATACATCGAAAGTGCTTTTTGGGACACTTCTTAAATCCTATTTTTGTACATGGACGGCATTTTAATCCTTTAATTTCAAATATTACCGAACCTGGATGTGCCTTATATGGATACATGCCAAATTCAGGAACCGTATTTCCCCAAACCGAAATTATTTTCTTTTTAAACGCTGAGGCAATATGCATTAATCCTGTATCTGGAGTAAGTATTACATTGCATTGTTTTACCAAAGAAGCAGATTGGTTAATGTTATATTTACCGCAAGCATTATATGCCATTTCGCCAATATCATTCTTTATTATTTCTGCTTCGTCTTTATTTTCATGCCCACCAAGTAAAATAACCGGAAGGTTTGTTTTTTTACAAATGGCAATTATTTTTTCTGAAGTAAGCCTCTTTGTGTTATGAAATGCACCTATAACAATTGCGACATACCCATTTCTAAATATTTCTGGCAAATCAGTTAATCCAACTTCGTCTTTCTCGGGGATAAAATAATCCAATCCCTGTTCATCATTTATAACATCAAATAAGGAAATTGTTTTAAAATACCGATCAACAATATGAATATCTGGAAGTTTATTAATTTTAAAATTAACCAATAGCCATTTTCCAAAGTTTAGTTTATCAAAAGAAAAAGAAACCACTTTTAATTTGTTCTTAACCCTGAATGTACGAAGATTATGATGCAAATCAATTATATAATCAAATTGCTCATGTTTTAAATCTTCAATCATCTCATTAAATGATTTCTTTAATGTATGAATTTTATCAACATAAGGATTATTCTCCAACAAAGATTTAAACTGAGGCTTTGTCAGAAAGTGTATTTCTGCATTATCGACTTGTTTTTTTAAATTTCTTACAACAGGGGTAGTAAGCACTATGTCGCCAATAGAGCTAAAGCGAATAACTAAGAATTTAACCTTTTGCATTGGATTGGATAAACTATTTTATTTTGCTGAAAAACAGGGTTAAAGCAAACCAGTATTCATTGTTATTTGGATTGCTTTTCCACAGCGATTTAGAACCATGTTCGCCAGGTCCTTCTTTTGGTGCAAATATGGTTTTAAATGATGAGGGCGCAAGACTTAATAGGTCGGTAACATATGGATTTTCTCTTTTTGAAGATGCAACAAAAACCGGTTTCTTTAAGCCTGCAAGATTGTCTTTTACCGTTATTTGATCAACAAAAAACTCACCAGGACTAAATGCAATTACTGCTTTTACATCTGGATTATTATCTGCAATAAGGAGACATAATGAAGCAGAAAAAGAACTACCAAATAAAATCACGGGCTTTCTTGTACGCTGCCTTACCCATTTTATGGCTGCTAAAATATCTTTTTGAGAACTTAAAAAGTCTGTTGGAAATCCCTTTTGTGTAGCTAAAAGGGCTGTATGGTTCTGTATATAATTTACTTCTCCTCCCGATCTTAAATCAACTGCTAAACAATTGTAGCCATATTTAAGAATTCTTTGTGTTGTCTCCTTGTATTCTCCTCTGCTGAATCCAGCTTGATGAAATAAAAGTATATAGGGCTTTTTAGGATCAATTTCATATAAATCAGCTGTAATCATCAATCCATCTTCGGCGAGAAATGTTACTTTTTCCTGTGATTTTACTAATCCAGAAAATAATAAAACAAAAAGAAATAAGTAAACAATTCTCATAGAATCAGCTAATCTATTTATTAATAGTTTCTGCCAAAATTATAACATGGTTATCTTTTACTTCAATAACGCCTCCTTGTATTTGAAAAAATGATTCAGTATTTCCTTCAACAATTTTAATTCGTCCTTTTTCAAGTGTTGATATCAATGGCGCATGATATTCTAACACTTCGAATAGCCCTTTGCTTCCAGGAACCTGAACAACATTTACTTTACCAGTAAATATTTTTTTATCGGGTGTTATTATTTCAAGATACATCTTTTAGAGTTTTCAATCTAATTGTCAAAAATTATTCGCGTTTTTTAGTTTCAGAAAGCATTTTTTCACCCTTTTCAATAGCCTGTTCAATTGTACCTACCAGGTTAAATGCTGCTTCGGGATACTGATCGACTTCACCATTTAAAATCATTTTAAATCCTTTTATTGTATCTTCTATTGAAACCAATTCTCCTTTTAATCCGGTAAATGCTTCTGCCACATGGAATGGTTGTGATAGAAAACGCTGTACTCTACGAGCTCTGTGAACTACTAATTTATCTTCTTCTGATAATTCATCCATACCTAAAATGGCAATAATATCTTGTAACTCTTTATATCGCTGTAAAATTTCCTTTACTCTTTGGGCTGTATTATAATGCTCTTCACCAACAACATCAAGAGATAAAATTCGTGAGGTTGAATCCAAAGGATCAACTGCGGGATAAATTCCTAACTCCGATATTTTACGGCTTAGAACGGTTGTTGCATCAAGATGTGAAAATGTCGTTGCGGGTGCAGGATCTGTTAAGTCATCAGCAGGCACATATACTGCCTGAACCGAAGTAATTGATCCCTTTTTTGTTGAAGTGATTCTTTCCTGCATCATACCCATTTCTGTTGCAAGCGTTGGCTGATAACCAACAGCTGAGGGCATACGGCCGAGAAGCGCCGAAACTTCAGAACCAGCTTGTGTAAATCGGAAAATATTATCGATAAAAAATAAAATATCATTTCCTTTACCGGAGTCTTTGTCTCCATCGCGAAAAGACTCAGCGAGGGTTAATCCGGTTAATGCCACCGTTGCTCTTGCACCAGGAGGCTCATTCATTTGTCCAAACACCAAGCTGGCTTGTGATTTTTTTATTTCTTCCAGATCAATTTTATTTAAGTCCCAACTTCCTGCTTTCATGCTTTCTTCAAAAGCCTTACCATATTTTATTACTCCCGATTCGATCATCTCTCGTAATAAGTCATTTCCTTCGCGAGTACGTTCTCCCACTCCTGCAAACACAGTTAACCCAGAATATGATTTAGCAATGTTATTAATCATTTCCATTATTAATACTGTTTTTCCTACTCCTGCTCCACCAAACAAACCTATTTTCCCTCCTTTTGAATAAGGCTCAATAAGGTCTATAACTTTTATTCCAGTATATAAAACTTCTTTTTCGGTAGTAAGATCAACATATTCAGGAGCTTTATTATGAATCTGATATCCTCCTTTATTATCTAGGGGTTTCATACCGTCTATTGCTTCGCCAATAACATTAAGCAGCCGACCACGCACCTGCTCACCGATGGGTACTTTGATCGATGCTCCTGTTGCGATAACATCCATTCCTCTTTGCAGACCATCTGTTGTATCCATAGCAATACAGCGAACCGTGTTTTCACCAATATGCTGCTGACATTCTACAACCAAAATACTGCCATCATTACGTTTTATCTCCAATGCATCGTAAATATTTGGAAGCTCGGTTCCCGCTTTTTCAAAACTAACATCAATAACCGGACCTATAACCTGAATAATCTGACCTTTAATTTCTACCATGAGGATAAATTTTGTTTTGATTATTAAGCCTTTCGACAAATTTACTATATAATTATGATTTATTTATGTTTTTTTGATACATCGATACGAACTTTTTAATAATTTCGTTCGTTATTTAAAATCACAGTTAATACGAAACGAATAACTTAAAGTTAAACTTAAATTTAAAAAATATGAAAAAGTTAGTTTTAAAAATTTCACTTATTATTTTATTTGCTGGAGCTTTATTTATTAATACCTCGAATGCACAACCAATAAATATTGGTGGAGGATTAGTAATTGGTACTAGTTATCCTCATTTTGGGGTAAAAGTAAATGGCACTTACGGAATGGATTTTTTATTAGAAAATCTAAGCGCATCTGCCGCTTTTACATTCTTTATCCCCGCCACTCCAGCTTCCACAACATATAGCAGATGGGCAATTGATATTGATGGTCATTATAAATTTTACACACTTAATAAATTTGACTTTTATGCTTTGGCGGGTATCAACATCGCCCAATATTCTACAAAGTATGAATGGAATGATTTTCTTGGAAATACACATGTTGATAAAACCAGCGGAACGAAACCAGGTGTAAATGCTGGCGCGGGAGCTCTTTTCGGAATTAGTGATAATATTAAAGCATTTGGTGAGTTTAAATATATAATGGGAAGATACGATCAGGCTGAAATAACTCTTGGCGTACTTTTTGCATTGTAGGAAATCATTATTTACTACCCGGGAATATCCAAACGGGTATTCCCTTTTTTATTTAGTTAAGATATGAAAACACAAACAATTAAATTTGGTATTGTACTTGTTTTTGGAGTATTTATTTTATCTTCTTTTGCGAAGTCTCAACCAATGACCATCGGTGGAGGATTAATATTAGAAACTGGTCGTCCTCCATTTGGTTTGCAAGTAAAAGGAACCTATAATACTGATTTTATTATCGAAAAATCGAGAATTTCGGTAGATTTAGGATTTATGTTTCCACAAACCGTTAATACGAGAACATTTAACCGTGCATTTTTAAACATTGATGCTAATTATGATTTTTATTCAATTGAAGGATTTAATTTTTACGCCATTGCTGGATTGAATTTTACTTATTATAACAGCACTTTATCAAAGGGATTTTTACCAGGACTAACTGCTGGAGCGGGCGTTTTTTATGATTTAACCGATAACATGAAGGCCTATAGCGAAATAAAAAATACTTTTTTTGGATATGGCGAAGCTGCTTTAACGCTAGGTGTCTTGTTTAAATTGTAAAATTATTCGATCTTTGAGGGGGTTTAAAAACCCCCTTTTTCTTTTTAATAAAATCAGATTCATATGAAAAACATTGTAATTATAGTATCGTTTTTTCTTCTATTTTTTTCTTCATTCAAAGGAAACGCCCAGCTAACCAAAATAGGTGGAGGTTTTAGTTTGGCTACAAGTGGCCAATATATTTACAATGATTTTGAATATTTTAATAAATCCATTGGTTTTGATATACGTGCTGAATTTGATGTTACCAAAAACATTAAAATCGTACCCGATTTTCAGATTTTTCTTCCTAACACATTTGAATATCCTGTCGGAGGAGAATCTAAAACAACTCTTTTAGCATTAGACGTAAACGGTCATTTTATTCTTGCATCCAGCAAAAAAGTTGATTTTTATGCAATAGGAGGATTTCACATTGGAGGCTGGAATATTAAGGATAAACACATAGAAATGACTGACGGAGAAGTAGATAATTCTGCTTTTAAAATAGATGTTGCTGCGAACATTGGAGCAGGAATTGAAATAAAAATTACAAGACAATTGGGTGTTTTTGCGGATGTAAAATACATTGTTTCAAATTCAAGCCAGTTGGTATTTACCCCTGGTTTAATATACGAGTTTTAATCTTTTAATAATTCCTTCTTATCAGCTTTTCAGCTAGGTTTTTAAGCTCATTCTTCTTTTCCGGAGAAACATTTACCCTGTTTAAGCTGATTATTGCCTTTTGATGATAACTAGCTATTAATTTTTCAGCTAATTCTTTGATTTTTAAATTGTTGTAAATCGTTGTAATTCCCATAACTTTTTCTTCGCGGGTTATTTCTTTATTATTCAGGTATTTTTCGATTAACTCCTTTTCGTTTTTATTTGCGAGTTCTTTTGCTTTTATTAATAAAAACGTTTTTTTATTTGCCACAATATCCCCACCTATTTCTTTACCAAATGTTTTGGAATCGCCGAATACATCGAGTAAATCGTCCTGAATTTGAAAAGCAAGGCCTATATTTCTTCCAAATTCATACAAAAGCTCAGCATCAGTATCTTTTGCGCCTCCGATTAAAGCTCCAATTTTTAATGCTGCAGCCAGAAGAACAGATGTTTTTAATTCAATCATTCGTAAATATTCATTCTCAGAAACATCCATCCTGTTTTCAAATTCCATATCATATTGCTGCCCCTCGCAAACTTCGAGTGCAGTAACATTAAAAAGCTCTATTATTTGTTTAAATACGGGCGATTTACATTTAAATAAATAATCATAGGCCTTAATAAACATTGCATCTCCTGAAAGAATCGCAGTATTTTCATTCCACTTTTTATGAACTGTTGGATTTCCACGACGAATATCTGCTTTATCCATTATATCATCATGCAACAATGTAAAATTGTGAAAAATTTCAATCGCAAATGCTGCATCAATAGCCTGGTTAACATCATCTGAAAATAAATTACAAGACATCAAAGTAAGAATTGGTCTAATTCTTTTCCCACCATTGGAAAGGGTGTAATTTATTGGCTCATAAAGGGAGATTGGTTCTCTTCCAATTTCTTCGTTTTCAATTTTTGAGTTAATTAATTCTTGAAGTTCTTGTATCTGATACATGATTATTAATTTTCTTGATCAAAAATAGAACACTTAATACATTTATCAAATATAATTACCTGCGAAAGTTAATTTATTGTTAAGTAAATATTTCTTTAGTGTTAATTTTTGACTTGATTTTTATAGATTTGTATCTCAATTATAAAAACTCCAAAAAATGAAATATGGCATAATTGATTTTTTAACACTTGTTGGCTCGCTTGGCTTTTTCCTTTATGGAATGAAGATAATGAGTGAATCCTTGCAAAAAGTTGCAGGAGATAAAATGAGATCAATATTAGCAAAAATGACCTCCAATCCTGTTAAAGGAGTACTTACGGGTCTGCTAATAACGGGTATTATTCAGTCTTCGTCGGCAACTACCGTAATGGTAGTTAGCTTTGTAAATGCCGGATTGTTATCGCTTATCGAATCTATCGGTGTTATTATGGGAGCCAATATTGGAACAACCGTAACAGCCTGGCTTATTTCATTGCTTGGATTTAAAATAAACATAAGCATCATCTCTCTTCCATTAATAGGATTGGGATTCCCCTTGCTTTTTTCGAGTAAAAAGAATCGAAAATCATGGGGTGAATTTATTATTGGATTTGCATTGCTTTTTATTGGGTTAGATTTTCTAAAAAATTCCGTTCCGGATATAAATAGTCATCCAGAAATATTGTCATTTCTTTCAAATTATACTTCTCATGGTTTTTGGTCATTTCTTCTATTTCTTACTATTGGAACTCTTTTAACGATGATTATTCAGTCATCAAGCGCCACCATGGCTCTAACTCTTGTTATGTGTAATAATGGATGGATCTCTTTTGATATTGCAGCAGCTATGGTTTTAGGTGAAAATATAGGAACAACAATAACAGCAAATCTTGCTGCAGCAGTTGCAAACGTCTCGGCGAAAAGAGCTGCCCGGGCCCACTTCCTTTTTAACTTGATGGGAGTTATCTGGGTTTCGTTGTTTTTCCCGTTTTTTCTTCGACTAATTGCTGATTTTGTATTAAATACAGGTGGATCATCTCCATATAACGATCCTCATGCCATTCCTATAGCGTTATCTATATTTCATTCAGCTTTCAATATTGCAAACACATTACTATTTATCTGGTTTACAAAAACAATTGCTTTTATTGTTACTAAAATGGTGCCTCAGAAAGAAGATTCTGAAGAATTCAGGTTACAGTATATTCAAGCCGGTTTATTGTCCACTCCCGAATTATCTATTTATCAGGCAAAAAAGGAAATTTTGATTTTTACTCAACGGGTAGAGAAAACCTTTGAAATGGTCGAAGAAATGTTTAATGAAAAGAATGAAAAGAAATTTTATAAACTATACGATAAAATCGAAAAATACGAAGGAATAAGTGATCGCATGGAGGTTGAAATAGCAAATTATCTAACAAAAATTTCAGAAGACGAGTTAAGTCCATTAGGGTCTAAGCGAATAAAAGCCCAATTAACCATTGTTTCGGAACTGGAAAGTGTTGCTGACTGTTGTTATAATCTGGCAAAAACAATGCTGAGAAAAAAGGACAGTAAGGTTGTTTTAAATGAAACCCTTTCTTCAAATATTAGAAAAATGATGGGATTGGTTAAGGAATCGATTATTGAGATGCAAAAAAATGTAGAACATGGATATTTAAATATTAATATTGTGCGTGCCGTTGAATTGGAACAAAACATTAATAATTACCGAGACAGATTAAAGAAAGATCATTTAAAAGACATCGAGAAAAAGCAATACGATTATAAAACAGGTGTAATTTATTCTGATTTATTTTCTGAATGCGAAAAATGCGCTGATTATGTAATTAATGTTTCCGAAGCAGTTGAAGAAATAAATAAGAATTAATTAAATAGATTTAGATTTTAATCCCCATTATCATCATATCGTCAAGCTGAGATCTGTTGCCTTGCCATTTGCTCATATTTTTTTCAAGCATATCTCTTTGCTTACTCATTTCCTTATCCGATATTTTTAAAAGGAGCTCTCTGAATGGTTTTTGTCTTAATTTAAGTCCGTCTTCTCCACCAAACTGATCAATATAACCATCTGTAAATAAGTATATTACGTCCTCCTTTTGTAAATCAAATTCTTTATTGGTAAAATCTCTATCAACTTTAACTGCATGAATTCCTATGGGCATTTTATCAGGTAATAACTCGAATATTTCTTTATTACGAATAATAATACAAGGATTATAAGCTCCGGCAAACTGAAGTTTCATGGTTTGTTTGTCAATAATACAAAGAGCAAGATCCATTCCGTCTTTAGAGCCCATTATACCATATTCCTGATGCAATGATTCAATAATACTTGCCCGCAATTGATTTAATATCTGATTGGGTTCATTAATATCATTTTTATTCACTATTTCATTTAAAAACGCTACGCCTAACATGCTCATGAAAGCACCGGGTACTCCATGTCCCGTACAATCAGAAACCGCCACAATGATTTTGTTGTTTTTTTCTGAAACCCAATAAAAATCTCCACTTACAATGTTTTTAGGTTTCATAAATACAAAATAATCAGAAAGAATTCTTTTCATGAACTTATCCTGAGGTAGCAAAGCAGTTTGAATTCTTTTTGCATACTCAATGCTATCGGTAATAATTGTATTCTGCTGTGCAATCTGATCTCTTTGCTTGGTTACAAAGTCACGTTGAGCCTCAATTTCATCTCGTTGATTTTCAATTTCCTGCTTTTGTTTTGTAAGTAAAATGTTTGTTTTTTTCTTGCGCTGAAGATTATTAAAAATAATATAAACCAATAATCCCATGAAAATAAATCCTGTAATAAAAACCCAGGTAAGAATTTTTTGTCGCTGTAATCGAGCTTTTTGTTCTAAATCTTTTTGCCGTTGATCAAACTCTTTAATACGTTGCTCTTTATCAAAATTATATTGCAATTCGAGTTCGTTAATCTTTTGATTATTAAGGCTATCCTTAAGATTGATATATAATTTATAATAGCTTAAGGCTCCAGATATGTTCTTTCTTTTTTCATAAAACTCCGATAGGGAAAAATAACTTTCCTTAACATCTTCTTTAAGGTTTTGTTTTTTAGCAAAATCAAGGCTGTTTTTTAGACTTATTTCTGCTTTGGACAGATTCCCCTTTCGTAAATCAATTAACCCTAAATGGCGCAAAATTGAGGCTTTTTCTGTGTCGTCGTTTAAAGAATCTTTAATTTGCAGTGCTTCAGAGAAATATTCTTTTGATTTTTGAAAATTTGATGATTGAAAATATATCTTACCAATAGAGCTTAAGGAATTTGAATACCCCTGCCAATTTTTTGACTGCTTATTAATTTGCAAAACCTGCTCGCTATATTCAATTGCTTTGTCAAGATCTCCTTTTTCATAATAAATATCTCCGATCTCTTTTAAACAGAGCGTTACTCCTGTGTTGTTTTCGTATTCGAATGCTATTTTCTGATATATTTCCAAGGATTGGTTTACATAATCAAATGCTTTTGGATAGTTTTTCATCATTCTGAATAATCGGGCAATATTTAAGGCCGACCAAGCAATGCCTTCATTATTCTGAACTCCTTCATAAAGCTCTAATGCCTCCAGATGAAGATTAATTGCTTTCTCGTAATTTCCATATAAACGAAAAATACTTCCAAGGTTAGTAAGAGTGCGAGCAATTTCAATTGTATTATCAAGCTCTTTGTTAATACTTTGTGCCAATTCATAATATGTCAGCGCATCCTGATACTTACCCATCAATTGCAGTGTGTTTCCAATGCGATTTAAAGAGGCTGCTTCTCCTGATCTGTTCGTAATTTTCTGACTTAATTTCAAAGAATTAGTAAAATGTAAAATAGCTTTTTCGTAATCATTTTGCGAATAATAGGCATATCCAAGAGCAAATTCTGCTTGATATGACAATTCCTCATTTTGTATTTGTTGGCATAATACAATTGCTTTTTGTGCATATTCCACCGCCTGTTCGTTATTGCGGTTTCTTGATTTCTCAGAGAACTCAAGAAATTCATTTATCTTTTCTTTTATTCCGATCTCAGATTCACTTGTTTTCAGACTATCCTGCTGATCAATAGCCAAAGCAACACAAAGATTTAAAAATATAAATAGGCTGAAAAGAAATAATTTTTTCATGGAGATTAACTTAGAATAGGATATAAAAATAGTTCTCTTTTTAATACAATTCAATTAATGAGTGAATAATTGTGAAATGATTCATTGAAAAAAACTAGATTTCATTATTGTCACTCATCTTGGTTTTTTCATTATAAAAAACATCCATCGCTAAAAGCATCGCCATAAAGCCCCATACAGGAACGGATGCTTTATCGGAATCGAGAAAGTTGTTTAAGAATCCATGAATAAAATAGGTTGCCAAACCCAACGAAATATATAACGAAAGATTCTTTGTTTCTCCTGTGGTATTTCTGAAAACACGATAAGCAGTAATAAAAACCATTACGATAATAAAAATAACTGATAATAATCCAAGCACTCCTGATTCGGCCAATGGTCCAAGATATTCGCTGTGGGCATTTCCCAAATCACCAAAATCAGTACTTATTATGGTTTTATCGTAAGAAAATTGGAATGGAGCATATTGAAACATATATGTTCCAGGTCCCCAACCAAATACCGGTTTTTCTTTAAACATCCTGATAGCACATTTCCATCGATTTAGTCTTTCCAGATTCGATGCATCACTCGTAATATTTACCATGGATTCGATATGTTCAGAAAATTTGCCTGATGATTCTGATTCGTTCTTTTCGAGATTTCTTACAAATGATGTATAAGAAACAACAAGCAGTGTTATTGAAATAAAACCAGCAATTATAATTGTTCTAATGTTCAGTTTAAGTTTAATTATAATCCATAAACCAATCCCTGCAAATAAACTCAACCATGCTGCCCTGGTAAATGAAAAAACAATTGCACAAATAAAGACCAAGAAAACAAGTAATATTATTGCCTTTTTAAAAAGATCTGTATTTTTTCTGGATATAAAATAATAAATAGGAAAAAGAAACATAACGAGCATTGCTCCATATGAAGTATGATCGCTAAAAAAAGGCCAAACGACCCAGTTAGAAGCAAGCTGATTGTTGAATCCATAACCAGATAACCGATAATTTGTATAACCAATAACCAGAATCAGAGCAATGACATACAGCCAAATAAATCGATTAATATAAATTTTGTTCTTAAACATTTGGGCTGCCAAAAAATACATAGAAACAATAAACCAAATTCTTGATAACAAAAACTTAAATGATACAATTGGCATTGTGCTGGTTATGCTTGTCATTAGCATCCATAATAAATGAATATATATTGCTATGCTTATCGGATGAGTTAAAATGCGACGATCTATTCTTTCGTCAAGCAGCATTTTAAACACAAAAAGGATCAATACACCTAAAAGAAAGGGTTCTGTTGGAATTGATACGTTGAAAGAAATACCTGGCAGAAAATCTCTAAGTTGGACAGATAATGGAGTTAAAAAAACAATTGCTAAAAGGATTTTATCCAATGCTATAAAAGAAGCAAAAAGAAAAAGCAAAATTATCGGTAAAAAAGCAACATAATAAACATTAAAAGCAATAAATCCAATGTTTATTGCTATAAAAAGCAAAGAGAAGAAATAGAATGAACCCTTGTTCTCAAGTTTTAACAAATCTTAATTAAATTTAAAAAGGTCTTTGTATTTTTCGAGGAATAACATTAGTAAAACCGCAAAAATAAAAGCAGACATTGTCGAAACAGAACAAATTAACCATCGTACTGGATAAGCCTTTTTTTCAGCTGCATATGCATTGGCAACAATAAATTTTCGTGGCAAATTCTGACTGGCATTAACTTCGGCCTCAACCAACTTCGATTTCATCTCACTTAATCGTTTGTTTTCGTTTATCAGTTGCTCGGTTAGTGAAATATATAGTGGTTCTGATTTGTTCGTATTCATTAGAGATTCTTCAATCTGCTTTATTTCTTCTTGTAGGTTTTTATGCTGATTATCAACCATTTTAAATATTTCTATAGCCACATTGCGTTGCATTTCATTTAATGTGGAATCAAGCAATACAGCTATTTCATTAGCAATATTGGCTGCCATTTGTGCATCGGTATCCATAACCTCAATTTGAATAGCCATATATTCGGTACGCCTAAACCTTATATTTTTTGAAAATATTTCATGAAGCTTTGTCATTGGGTATCCTCCTTTTTCATCAATTTTATAATGATGCAGAAGATTGAATTTTTCGATTATTTTAAAACGGATTTCTTCTGAATAAAGCGTTTGTATTAATTGTTCTGTTGCTTCCTCATCACCAAAATTCATGATATGATTATCGGTATTTATCAACTCTGAAGTATTTAAAGCCTGAGAAGCAGAAACTTGTGTTTTTGGAAATAAAATTACCGAAGATTTGAATTTTGGAGTTATCATATACGATACAATTACCGAAGCAATTGCTGCAAAAATGGTTACAAAAATTATTGGCCATTTGTGTTTAAATACAAACCGAATAATATCCATAGAATTGAAATTATATGATTGATTCTGCAAACTCATTGTTTTTTGCTTAAAGCTCCTTTACTTCGAGATATTTTTTCCTGCCAAGTGTTAGATAATAAATATATGCTAATGCTATTGGGAAAACCAGATACATAACTACTTTAAATCGTTGTTGTAGGAAAAACTCTGAAATGAAATAAATACCAAGAACAACATACATTGCTATCAATAACCAGGCGTTTGCTTTAAAACCCGAAACTTCAACTGTTTTTGATTTTTCCTCTTTTACATCAATCTCCAGCTCAGGACTGCTGCACCAATCAACCTTAAACATTATCTTATGCTTGCCTGCAGGTACTTCAACGTCTTTTATCTCGCCATTTAAAATGGTTTCTTTTTTTTCGCCATCAACATAAACTCCAAATTTACGGGCTCTGTTCGACCATTCTTTTTTTCGACTAATGATTATTCGTGCCATGTTTTAAATTGCTTTAATTAAATAATAGTTTTTCTTTCCTTTTTGAACAAGTATATATTTTCCATTTAATAAACGATCTGTATTAATGGTTATTTCTTCACCCTCTATTTTTTGCTTATTTATACTTACTCCTCCACCCTGAATTGTTCTGCGCAACTCCCCTTTGGAAGGGAATATTTGTGTATCAATAGCTAGTAAATCGAGTACGTTAATTCCTGCAGCAATTTTTGATTTTTCAACATCAAACATAGGAACTCCTTCGAATACAGAGAGAATCGTTTTTTCGTCCATTCTTTGCAGTGATTCCGTTGTTCCTTTTCCGAATAAAATATCGGATGCTTCAATGGCTGATTGCAAATCTTCTTTTGAGTGAACAAGCGTTGTTACTTCTTCTGCCAAACGTTTTTGTAAAATGCGTAAATGTGGTGCCTGCTTGTGTTCTTCGATTAATTTTTCTACTTCTTCTTTCGATAAAAGTGTAAAAATTTTTATATAGTTTTCTGCATCCTCATCAGAAGCATTAATCCAGTATTGATAGAATTTGTATGGGGATGTTCTTTCGGGATCGAGCCATACATTCCCTTCGGCTGTTTTGCCAAATTTAGAACCATCTGCCTTTTTAATAAGTGGAGTTGTAATAGCCCAAGCCTGTCCGCCATCCATACGACGAATTAACTCTGTTCCTGTTACAATGTTTCCCCATTGATCAGATCCTCCCAGCTGAACCTTACAATTATGATTTTTATACAAATGGTAAAAATCATATCCCTGCACCAATTGGTATGTAAACTCTGTGAACGACATTCCACTTTCGAGTCTTTTTTGAACAGAATCTTTGGCTAGCATATAGTTTACTGTTATATGCTTACCCACATCACGAATAAAATCAAGAAAATTATATTGCTTAAACCAATCGTAGTTATTTACCATTACGGCAGAATTGGCTCCACAATTAAAATCAAGAAATTTCTCCAATTGTTTCTTTATTCCTGCAAGATTAAACTCAAGCACCTCTTTTGAAAGCAGATTTCTTTCCTCCGATCTTCCGGAAGGATCTCCAACCATTCCGGTAGCGCCACCAACAAGAGCATAGGGTTTATGGCCACTGCGTTGCAAGTGTACTAAAATCATTATTTGTACCAGACTACCAATATGCAGAGAATCGGCTGTTGGATCAAATCCAATATATGCCGATGTCATTTCTTTTTGAAATTGTTCCTCTGATCCGGGCATAACATCATGGATCATGCCTCTCCACTTTAATTCCTCAACAAAATTCATTGTATCCTTTGTTTTTATTGAACTGTCATGTTGAGCCTGACTCCCGTCAGGCAGGCTTGTCTAACACGACTTGCGCCACTTCACGCTTCGACTGGCTCAGCTTGACAATCCGTTAAATTCTTAAATTTTTGCTAAAGCATGATCCAGATCAGCAATAATATCTTCTACGTTTTCGATACCTACAGCATAACGAACAAGTCCCTCGGTAATATTCGCCTGTAATCGTGCTTCTTTTGGAACGCCAGCATGAGTCATTGATGCAGGATGTTGAATTAATGATTCAACGCCTCCCAATGAAACAGCTAATAATGCTAAATGTACGTTGTCCATTAAAGTAACACCTGCTTCATATCCTCCTTTTAGTTCAAAGCTTATCATTGCTCCCGGACCTTTCATTTGCTCTTTTGCTAATTCGTATTGTGGAAATGATTTTAATCCTGGATATTTTACCCATGCTACTTTGGGATGTTTCTCTAAATAATCAGCAACTTTCATCGCATTTTCCTGAGCACGATCAATTCGTAATGTCAAGGTTTTTACACCACGAATAACCAGGTAAGCCTGATGAGGATCCATATTGCCACCCATGTAAACCATTGTTTTGCGAAGTTTTGCATAAATTTCCGGATCTTTTGCAATTAAAGCTCCTCCAACTATATCGGCATGACCATTAATAAACTTGGTTAATGAATGTAATGAAACATCAGCACCTAAATCAAGTGGTTTTTGTAAATATGGACTGCTGAAAGTATTGTCAACAACAACAATAATGTTATGTTTATGTGCTATTTCTGAAGCTTTTTTAATATCAGTTAATGCCATTGTAGGATTAGCAGGTGTTTCCAAATACAATAGTTTTGTATTCGGACGAATAGCATCTTCAATTTCTTTTAAATTTGAAGAATCTACAAATGTTGACTCAACTCCAAATTTAGCAAAATGAGATTCTAATACTGCACGACTAGGACCATAAACAGCACTTGTACAAATAATGTGTTGACCCTGACCAAGGAATGTCATATATACGGTAGTTACAGCAGCCATTCCTGATGCTAATGCAATTCCGCCGCAACCATTTTCAAGTTCGGCAAGTTTGTTTTCTAATGCTCCAATTGTTGGATTTCCAATTCGTGTATATATAAACCCTTTTTCTTTTCCTGCAAATAAATCGGCACCATGCTGTGCATTTTTAAAAGCAAAGGTTGATGTTTGGTAAATTGGTGTTACTGCACTTCCATATTCATCATGAAAATCACCGGCATGAATAAGTTTTGTGTTAAATCCTGCGTTTTTTGTATCCATTGTATTATTAAATTAATTAATGTTTTTTATGTATATTAAATATATCCTTCTGTTTCGTTTTTCTTTTCTTCGAACTTTTCTCTAATCTTATCAAATTTCAGATAAGGAAAAATGATGGGTGCAAAATTAGACAAAGGTTTGTATAATAATGATTTTTCTTTGGTGTTATTTGAAATTAAATTGTATTTGTTGTCTGCTTTATTTACTAAAACCAAAATAACACTTATAATAAAAGCCATTTTTAGCATTGACAATAAAACACCAAGCAACTTATTTACAAGGCTAAGCTCAATGGCTTCGGTAAATTTTTCAATAAGTTTTGCTATAAGAATTACTATCACCAGTATAATTAAAAAAGTTAAAGCAAATGACAGAATTGAAAGAGTCTGTTCATTAATATCCATTCTATTTGCAAGTATACTTGCAGTAAAATCTGAAAATTTGAGCGCTCCATAAATTCCAAGTAACAATCCGACAAGTGTAGCCAATTGAATAATAAAGCCCTTTGTATATCCTCTGTAAATACTCCAGATAAATAATACGATAAAAACAATATCGATAGTATTCATATTTTACAATTTCGGATTAGAAAGTGTAAAAGTAATAAAAAGATTTGGGAGACAAAATGGTGCTTTGATTTGGTTTACCTATTGTTGATTCTAACTGTGAATAAGGATCTTTGTAACAAGAGGTTTTTATAATTATTAAAGCAACCTCGTTGCGGTATCTTTATCTAATGTCGGTTAATAGTTCGGACCCCTGCGGGGTCATAATATAGAACAAATCTATCGGTTAAATGGTTAGCAAAACAACATTAAGTCATTCCGAGCGCAGAAATCCCTATCCTCCAATAGTTATTGAGTTTCCATTACGACCAACGAATGGTATTCCAATCTTTATCCCGGTATATTCATGCGAAGATCCTTTAAATCCGGCAAACACTTCGAGATTAAACATCAGAAAAATTTGGTTTAGTCCATAACCAACTTCATAATAGGGATAATTGCCTGTAGTTGATAAATAGTTAACATAAATAAATTCTCTCATTAGTGTTTTATTCAGAACGGGTAACCTCTTTAAAAGAATTCTGTCATTTTCTAACCAGACATGCCCTTCAAAATAATTTTTATTTGTACTGTAATCATAATAATTGATTAATCTGAAAAGTGTTTCTTCTGATGTGCCAATAAGAAATGGATAGTTTGTTCCAAAATGCTTATAATCTGCAAAATACGCTTTGTCTGAATTTAAAAAAGAGCCGGCCGCGATTCTATAGTTTAGGGTTCCAACCCTTCTAATATTTTTTCGTTGTCTTATTGTTACTTCCAAATGATCATAATTAACATCGCTACCAAAAAGATTATTAATCCCTTTTCTATAATTCAGGCCAAATGTTGGAAAACGTGAATATGAATTCCATTTAATCCCTTCATCAATTGTATAATAATACTCTGGTGTATAACTTACTCTAATAGAAAGAATTGATGCATTATGATTACTTATTAAATCCTGATCAAATTGATTTACTGGAGGAATATTTGTTGTATACTCCTTTTTAAATGGATTATACAGATTATAATCCGAATGATTAATCAGTTCCTGTCGTTTAGCAAACTCAAATCCGGTAAACAAATCTAGTCCATTGGCTAAATCTATTCTATGCCCAAGATTTACATAATCTTTCTGATATAATTTCAGATAATTTTCTTTAAGAAAAAGCGTTGTTATCGCGTTTAGATTTTTGGTAATTCCTGTTTGTGAATTAAAATCAATTGTTCTTCTTCCTCCATTAAGGTTTAAATACGCCCGTTTTAGTCCATTATATCTGTAAAAAACATCTAAATAACTTGTCATTCGTTCCCGTGCAAATGCATAATCCGAGAATTGAGTAATTCTAAAATACTTACCACTATCAGCCTGATGAATATACGAAAATTCCATTCCATATTTAAGTCCATCAACCGTATTAAAATCAATATGACTAAAGTCAATAATCCCCCCATATCGGAATGAGTGACCCTTTTCGAAACTAAAAGTACCTCCCATTAAAAGTTTATTCCAACTAAACCGAGAATCCTTATGTTTAAGAGAGTCTCTAAAAACAGAATCCTTTTCAGCTCTACCCTGAATTGAATCTTTTACTATGTATCCTTCGAATTCATCAAGAGTAAGAGGAATGGGCCGAATCGAATCCCAATACTCAACTGATCTTAACGCAGCGCTATCATCAACATGATTATGATCTTTTATTTCGAGTTCCTTTTTAGGAATGGATTTAGAAACATCTTCCTTAACAAGTTTCTTTAATTTTCGTGATTCCTTTTTTGATAAACTTTCCTTTTTCACAAGATCCTGAATTTCCTTTTGTTGCTGTTGTTCAATTTTATTAACCTCATCGGCATACTCCTTTGATTCTACTAATAGGTTTCTATAAACTGAATGATCTAGTTTAGAGTTTAGTTTTACTTTATAATTTGATACCGAGGCAACATATTTAAACTTGAATTTTATTCCCATTACTCCGGCTTCAATATCAAAATCGTGACTAACCGGCATCCAAATATCATCGCCAACAGGAGTATAAACCTGGTTAATTTTTATTTGAAACATTTTCTGCTTTAAGAAAAGCTCTGCGCTATGCAAGTGCCAGAATCCCTCAACAATATAGATATGTCCCGAATATAAATCATATCCCTCGCGGCGAGGAATAATCTTGATTTTATGAACCAGGTAATCCTGATCGTAGAATGATGCAGCAAGTTGGAATTTGTAATAAGCAAAAGCATCTCTGCTTAGGGGAGAAATTACTCCGTCAATATCATTGTATAGGGATAGTGTTATATAACCCATTGGTGAAACATCGTTTCCCTCCATTGTACTTCTCATAGACACGGTATTCTCCTCAACAATATCAGGCAGTTTAAAATGCATGTCTGTAATATTTTCAATCACAATTGGTTTGCCCTCCTCTATTCCTTCTTTTTTAAACGTTTTCTGAAGAATCTTTGGTATTTCAACTGCTTTTCCTGATCCTTTAAGATAAATCCGGCAATTATATTCTTCAACCTGATTTAAGTAATAATAACTCATTGCAACAGCTTTACGCATAATAGAATATGCAGGATCCTCGCCGCTGGCCAGAATTCTTACTTCAGGTATTTTAAAAGCTTGCTCTTGTAAAACGATATCAATGTTTTGAGTTTTTTTTGCACATTGGATTGTAAGTACTTTTGTTTTGTATCCCAGATATCGGACAACAATTTCATGATCCCCTTTGGGTAAATCGAGTTTATAATATCCTTCAACATTAGATGTCGTTCCTTTTGAAATCTCCTTGCAAAAAATGGTTGCATACGGAATGGGATTATTGTTTGCATCAATTATTTTACCTTCGATACACTGAGCATTAATAAAGAATGCATTTAGAAATAATAATCCTAAAAGGGTAATTTTTTTCATCATTTTTCTCATTTATTACTAAAAACTAAAGACGTTTTCAGTAGCGAAAAGTTACATAGTAAATTTCTTACTTCAAATTTTCACTAAATCTTTTTGTTCTTTAACCTAAACTCTATAAAGGGAGATTTATTATTTGATGTTTGGTAATCCGATTAAAAACCCTAATTTTGTGCCAGAATAAAGGCCCCATACCTGCCATCAGGTAGGCAGGGCTCATTGGATGAAAAACTTTTTAATGTAATTATTTATTTTGGCCCCATAGTTCAATGGATAGAACGGAAGTTTCCTAAACTTTAAATCCAAGTTCGATTCTTGGTGGGGCTACATAATTTTAATACTCAAAAAAGATGAATTTCTAATTCATCTTTTTTTGTTTTTAAACCGGACTTTAAAAACCCTACTTGACCAATTTTCAATAAATAATTACGTCTGTATGCTTTATTCTACAAAGCATTGCGTGTTATATGTTTTAAACACACAAAATTCAAAATTTCTTTTTCGAATATAATACACCAAAAAGTGAAGGTATGAAATAATTCATATAAAATTATTCCCCATTATTGATTTTTTTTAAATTTATTATTAATTTTAAAAATAATATAGTATTTATTTGCTATATAAATATAATAATTCCCTAATTGTATTGACACTTTGCCTTGCTTCTTGCAAAAGAAGAATCCTCTGTTTGTTCGATGAACAACAGAAAGTATAATACTTAGACACTAAGTTAATCTTTCTATAATCCTTGCGTATCTTTTTAAGAATTTTTCATTGTTCTTCAAAAACCATCTAATATGAAAAGAATATTATTATTGCCATTTTATTTTTTTGT
>JFJP01005416.1_pt1 | contig 32633 bp, 30 predicted proteins | sample 431651 | NCBI WGS metagenome assembly JFJP01 (sample SAMN02602958, study PRJNA72255) | Microbial mat metagenome, whole genome shotgun sequencing project. | biome: fresh water; feature: sink hole; material: water; isolation source: purple microbial (photo- and chemosynthetic) mats found in... | reverse complement strand
CCCTGCACGGCTGGAGCGAGGGCATCGATGCCATGTTGGGCGGCGTGGCTGACATTGCCTGGGTTTCGGCCGACAAGCGCCTGCCCTGCTATCGGGTGACCTCGCTGTACCCGATTGCCATCGACATGAAAAAGCAGCTGCCGATGGATGCCGCGTATGCAGCGCTGATTGCCCCCGAGGCTGCCAAAGCTGGGCTCGTGCCGTTGATCAACTCGAACTACTCCTACGACCAGGAATGGTGGTTCAAGAAGCCCAACACCGACATCGGCAAGATTGATGGGCAACTGGTGCGCTCCATCGGCCCGCTGACGTCCATGATGATCGAAACCTGGGGCGGCAAGCCGGTGTTCATTGCGCCCAAAGAGGTGTTTCAGTCGGCCGAGCGCGGCGTGGTGGACGGCATCAACATGGGTGTGGCCACTTACAGCGCCTGGAAGCTGTGGGGCGTGATGCCGCACATGGTCAAAGCCAACCTGTTCTACGGGAACATTCAGTACATGATCAGCAAGCGCAAGTTCGATTCGCTGTCGCCCGCCGATCAGAAAGCCCTGCAGGCTGCCGCCGCTGAATCGGAGACTTGGCTCAAGCCGAAATACGAAAAGTGGGTGGACGACAGCATCGCTGACGCGGTGAAGCAGGGGGGCACTGTCACCACCATCACCGCTGAAAAGCGCAAGGCACTGCTCAGCAGCGTGACCGGCAAGTGGGACGCCGAGGTGAACGCCGGCTGTGGCCCCGAGCTGGCTGGCAAGGTGCGCACCTTGTTCAACCAAAACGCGCTGTAAGCGAGCATGCTGGCCACCATTGAACGTGGTCTGGAGCGGCTGGCCGTCTGGCTGGCCGCTCTGGGTGCGCTGATCATCGTTGTACAGACGCTCTGGATCTCCTATGGCGTTTTTATGCGCTATGTCATGGGACGACCCGACGGCACCGTGACCGAAGCCACGGCCATGCTGCTGTTTCCCGCGGCGCTGCTGGGACTGGCCTTTGCGCTGCGCGAAGACGCTTACCCCAAAGTCACGTTTTTGCTCGACGCCCTGGGGCACCAGAGCCGAAAGGCGCTGACCGCGGTGAACCTCGTCCTGATGATCGCAGTGGGCGTGTTCTTTTCCATTGCAGGCGTTCAGGCCACGATGCGTGCCTACGCGTCGGGCACCGCTTCTGAAATCCTGTTGTGGCCGCGCTACCTGTTTTGGGCACCTGGCGCGCTGGCGCTCGTGGTGTTCACGCTGTACGCCTTCGTTCGCTTGCTGTCTGTGTTGTCAAGCCCGGCCCAGCTCACCCCCAACCAACAATAGAGGTTTCCCATGGAGTGGTACCACGTCGGACTGGGGCTGATGACGCTGCTGGTCGTGTTCATCGGAATCGGTTTGCCCATTCCCTTCGCCCTGGCGTTGGCTTCCATGCCGTTTCTGCTGTTCATCCAGGGGTGGTCCACCGCCTTGGTGAGCACAGAACTGAAGTTGTGGGGCGTCTGGATCGACTACGTGTTGCTGGCCGTTCCCCTGTTTGTGCTGCTGGGGGAATTGATCGGGCGATGCAACATCGGCCCCAACCTTTATCGGCTCATGCACCGGGGCGTGCGGGTCAAGGGCTCAGCGGCTTACGGCAGCATTGCCGCTTGCGCTGGTTTTGGTGCGGTGTGTGGTTCGTCCATGGTGGGTTCGCTCACCATTGGTGGGGTTGCGCTGCCCGAGATGACCAAGCTGGGCTACAACAAGCGCTTGTCCAGCGGTGTGTTGGCAGCCGGCGGCACACTCAGCGTGTTGATCCCACCCAGCTTGATTTTGCTGTTTTACGGCATCGTCACCGACACCTCCATCGGCGAGCTGTTCATTGCAGGCGTGATTCCAGGGCTGTTGCTGGCCACCTTTTTTGCCATCACGGTGTTCATCTGGGGCCGGTTGTACCCCAGCCACATCCCCGACGCAGACAACTCGCCTCGGGCTTCGGTTCGCGACTTTCTGCTGGCCTTCGGTCCGATCTTCCTGATTGGTCTGGTCATCACCGTGTCTATCTACGCCGGTATTGCGACACCCACCGAAGCCGCTGCTGTGTCTGCGCTGCTGACCGCCATCTTGGCTTTCGGTGTGGGCGGGCTGACCATCAGAGGGTTCAAAGACGCGCTGATGGCCACCATGCGCACCATGGGTTACCTGGGGCTGCTGCTCTCAGCTGGCATTTTGTTTGGCTTCGTGCTCACGTATTACCGCGTGCCCCAGCAGTTCAGCGATATGTTCATTGCGCTGGAGCTGAGCCCGGTGATGGTGCTGGCCATGGTGATCGCTTTCTACGTGATCATTGGCATGTTCATGGAGCCGGTGTCGATGACCTTCATCACGCTGCCCACCATTTTCCCGCTGATGGTCGCCTCGGGTTACGACCTGATCTGGTTTGGCATCATTTTCACCATCACCATGGAAATTGCGGTGCTCACGCCGCCGGTGGGCTTGAATTTGTATGTCATTCAGGGGATCAGTCGAGGCACGATCCCGATCGGTGACGTGATCAAAGGCAGCCTGCCGTTCCTGGCCTGCATGGCGGTGCTGATCGCGCTGGTCATTGCCTTCCCGGCCATCGCGCTGTGGCTGCCCTCGGTGATGTGATGCACGCGTCTGGCTTGCATGTGGAGCGCGCTGGCAGTGGCGAACCGCTGGTGCTGGTGCATGGCTACCTGGGCGGCTCCAGCCAGTGGGCTGCCGAGCTGCAGGCCCTGGGCCCTCACTTCGATGTGATCGCTCCGGACCTGCCCGGCTTTGGCAAAAGCAACCAATTGACATCACCCGACCAGATCACCGGCTACGCACAGGCGGTGCTGGATTGCCTGGACGAGCTGGGCGTGGAACGCTTTCACCTGCTGGGCCATTCCATGGGCGGCATGGTGGTGCAGGAGATGGTGCGGCTCGCACCCCAGCGGGTAACGCGGCTGGTGCTCTACGCCACCGGCGCCCTGGGCCTGCTGCCTGGGCGCTTCGAGACCATGGCCCGCTCCCGCGAGCGCCTCGCACAGGACGGTGTGGAGGCCACAGCGCGGCGCATCAGCGCCACCTGGCTGCTGCTTAGGGAGGCGTCGCCCAGCGCCGGGGCGCTCGGGGATCTGGCGGCTCAGGCCAGTGCGCAGGCGGCCGAGGCGGGGCTCTGGGCCATGGAGCGCTGGAACGGCCAGGACCAACTGGCCCACATCACACAACCCACACTCATCGTGTGGGGTGACCAGGACCGCAGCTACCAATGGCCACAGATCGAGCGGCTGTGGCGCGGCGTTGCCGGCGCTTCGCTGGCGGTGTTGCCGCAGTGTGCCCATGCGCTGCACCTGGAAAACCCGGTGGTCTTTCACCACCTGCTGCTGGACTTCCTGGTGGGACACCGGCAGCAGCCCCAGCCATCCGGGCACGCCCACTGAAAGCCCTGCGCGGAGCGGTGGCGCCCAGCTGCCTACACTGGCGCCACCCCAACACCACGCACAAGAACGCCCATGGAACTCAAGTGGTTGGACGACTACCTCGCGCTCATCGAGACCGGCTCTTTCTCAGCCGCCGCCGAGAAGCGCCATGTGTCGCAGCCGGCCTTTTCGCGGCGGATTCAGCAGCTTGAGGAATGGCTGGGCGTCACGCTCATCGACCGCTCGCGCAAGCCCCTTCGGTTCACGCCCCTGGCCACCCAGCACGAGGTGGCTTTTCGCAGCCTGGTGACCCACATCTACGAATTTCAGGCCACGCTGCGAGCGGATGCCGCACACACGCCAGACATGGTGCTGGCCGCGCAGCACAGCCTGGCTGCTTGCTGCCTGCCCAGCTTCATCGAGGAGCTTCGGGCCATCCTGCCCGAGCAGCGATTCCGGATTCGGTCACAGAACCGGGACGACGGCGTGGCGCTGATGCTGCGGGGGCAGGCCGACATTCTGATGACATACGAGTCCCGACAGACCAGCAGCACCATACCGACGCAGCTGGCCTCCTCGTGCACGTTGCGCGAAGATGCCCTGGTGCTGGTGGCCAGCGCCAAACTGTGCGATTCCGACGACTTCATGCGGCCGGATCGCCCGCTGCCGCTGCTGTGCTTTCCACCCGAGAGCTTCTTTGGGCAGGCGGTGCGCACGCACGCGCTGGCAGAACTCATGCACACCCGGCTGGTCGCGGTGCAGTACGTGAGCGAGTTCAGTCTGGGCCTGCGTGAAATGGCGCTGATCCATCAAGGAGCCGCCTGGCTTCCCAGAACCCTGATTGCCCACGATCTGCAGCAAGGCACTCTGCGCGAGCTGCGGCGCAGCGACGAAGCACTGCAGCGGCTGATGGCGCAATTCGTGGCCAACCGCAACGGCGATGCAACCACCTCACACACCGGGCAGGCCTGAGACAGCCTGGCGGCTGATCTGACGCACCACATGGCGAACACCGAGGAACACGCTTCGGCCGGCGCGCAGCGCCCAATCTGGCATCCCCTGTCCGGGTACCGCTTTGTCCGGGAGCGGCTGCCCGGCGTTCTGGTGTGCGGGGTGATTGCGCTCGCGTCCACCTTCATTGCCGAGCATTACGGCGGCCCGCTGCTGCTGTATGCGCTGCTGATCGGCCTGAGCCTGCACTTCCTGCACGGCAACCCCCAGGCCAAAAAGGGGGTGGACTTCTGCGGCCGCACGGTGCTGCGCATCGGGGTTGCCCTGCTGGGTGCGCGCATCACATTCGACCAGGTGACCCAGCTCGGGGTTCAGGTGGGCGCCATCGTGGTGCTGGCCGTGGCGCTGACCATTCTCATGGGCGTGTGGTGGGCCCGGCTGCTCGGACTCAGCCGCGAAGAGGGCTTGCTCTCTGGCGGATCGGTGGCCATTTGCGGCGCCTCTGCCGCGCTGGCCATTGCCGCCGTGCTGCCCCAGACCAAAGCGAACGAGCGCTTCACGCTGCTGGCGGTGGTGGCCGTGACGGTGCTGTCCACCATCGCGATGATCGTGTACCCCCTGCTGATCCAGGCGTTGCAGCTCGCGCCGGTGGCCAGCGGCGTGTTTCTGGGAGGCACCATCCACGACGTGGCGCAGGTGGTGGCCGCCGGCATGCTGCTGGGTCCGGCGCAGGCCGACAGCGCCACCGTGGTGAAGCTGTTCCGGGTGATGCTGCTGCTGCCGGTGGTGATGGCCATTTCGTTCCTGTACCGCCACCACCACACGCTGGATGAAACACGCGCCAGCACGCCGCTGGTGCCGGGCTTCTTGCTGGCCTTTGTGGTGTTCATGCTGCTGTCGTCCACCGGGCAGATTCCCGCACCCGTGGTGCAGGGCGCGTCGGACCTTTCCCGCGCGTGCCTGGTGCTGGCGATTGCCGCTGTGGGCATCAAGACCAGCATCGAGGAATTGCTGCACCTGGGCTGGCGACCGCTGTGGCTGTTCGTTGCCGAGACGCTGTTCATTGGCGCCCTGGTGTTGGGCGCGGTGCTTCTGCTTTACGCGGCCTGAGCTGGCGCACACCCAGCCAGCGCGCTGGGGATAATCGCGCACATGGCCAAGAAACAACGTGTGGTGGTGGGACTGAGCGGGGGCGTGGACTCCGCAGTGAGCGCGCACCTGCTCAAAGCGCAGGGACACGAGGTGATCGGCATCTTCATGAAGAACTGGGAAGATGACGACAACAGCGAATACTGCTCGTCCAACATCGACTTTGTGGACGCGGCGGCGGTGGCCGATGTGATCGGCATCGAGATCGAACACATCAATTTCGCCGCCGAATACAAAGACCGCGTGTTCGCCGAGTTCCTGCGCGAGTACCAGGCCGGACGCACGCCCAACCCCGACATCCTGTGCAACGCCGAGATCAAGTTCAAGGCGTTTCTCGACCACGCCATGCGCCTGGGGGCTGAGAAAATCGCCACCGGCCACTACGCACGGGTGCGCGAACGCGCTGGCGCCTTCGAGCTGCTCAAGGGTCTGGACCCGCTGAAAGACCAGAGCTATTTTCTGCACCGGCTCAACCAGGCGCAGCTGAGCAAAACGCTGTTCCCGGTGGGCGAGCTGCCCAAGACCGAGGTACGCCGCATCGCCGCCGAAATCGGCCTGCCGAACGCCAAAAAGAAAGACAGCACCGGCATCTGCTTCATCGGCGAGCGGCCGTTCCGCGATTTCCTGAACCGCTACATCGCCAAGGAACCGGGGCCGATCAAAGACGAGAAGGGCCGCGTGCTGGGAAGGCACCAGGGCCTCTCGTTCTACACCCTGGGTCAGCGCCAGGGCCTGGGCATCGGTGGCGTGAAGGAAAAAGGCGCGCAAAAAGGGGGCAACGAACACGCCCCCTGGTTCGTGGCGCGCAAAGACATGGCCAACAACACGCTGTGGGTGGTGCAGGGCCACGACCACCCGTGGCTGCTCTCGCCCGCGTTGCGCGCGCAGGACGCGAGCTGGATCGCTGGCCCGCCGCCCGCCGCCGGCGCGCTGGCCGCCAAAACGCGCTACCGCCAGACCGACGCGCCCTGCCGCGTCCAGCCCAATGACGGCACGCACTTCACCCTGCATTTCGATCAGCCGCAATGGGCCGTCACCCCCGGACAAAGCGCGGTGATTTACGACGGCGAGGTGTGCCTGGGCGGCGGCGTGATCACGACCGATGCGGCCAATGCACCGGCGTGAGGCGGGCTGCGCCAGCCTTGCTTCTTGCCGGACAACCGCGACTATCGGTGCGTTCGAGAATGCCAATCGGCCGCTTGATAAAAGTCAAACTATCGTAGATTATTGATCCATAGACTTCATTCATCGGACAAGCAATCCTGCTTTCCCGGTTCATCCGAAACCCAACGTGAATGGAGTTCCTCATGGAAAACGTTGCCACTTTCCCCCGCCTCAACGAAGCCGCTCCCGGCTTCAACGCCAAAACCACCCATGGTGACCGTACGCTCGCCGACTACAAAGGCAAGTGGTTGATCCTGTTCTCGCACCCGGCCGACTTCACACCCGTGTGCACCACCGAGTTCATCGGCTTCCAAAAACACGCGGAGACCTTCCGTGGCATGAACTGCGAGCTGCTTGGTCTGTCCATTGACAGCCTCTACTCGCACCTGGCCTGGACCCAGAACATCCAGGAGAAATTCGGCGTCGAGATCAGTTTTCCGATCATCGAAGACATCAAGATGGATGTGGCCCGCGCCTACGGCATGGTGCACCCCGGAGCGGCCGACACGCAGGCCGTGCGCGCCACCTTCTTCATCGATCCCAACGGCATCTTGCGCGCCATGGTCTATTACCCCATGAGCAACGGCCGCAGCATTGATGAGTTCGTTCGCCTGCTTCAAGCCATGCAGACCAGCGACGCCAACAAAATCGCCACACCCGAGGGCTGGACGCCGGGTTGCGACGTGATCGTGCCACCGCCCAAGAGCCCCGACGCCATCAAGGCACGCATGGCCGAGGGCTACAAGACGACCGACTGGTACTACTCGACCAAGTCGCTCTGATCGGCCGAAGCGCCCACCCCGACTTCACCTCGCCCGGTGAAGCCGCGGGATGCTGGGGCCGCAGAGCCCGATCCAGGCTCTGCGGCCATTTCTTATCTGTCACAGGCATTGGCACCATGAGCACACCGTCCCGTCTGCACATCGAATCCTTCTTCGATCCCGCCACCTCCACCTTCAGCCACATCCTCTGGGACCAGGCCAGCGGTCAGTGCGCGCTGATCGACAGCGTGCTTGACTACGACCCCAAATCGGGCCGCACAAAAACCACCAGCGCCGACCGCCTGATCGATCGCGTGAGCGAACTCGGCCTGCAGGTGCAATGGCTGTTGGAAACCCACGTCCACGCCGACCACCTGTCGGCGGCGCCCTACTTGCAGCATCACCTGGGTGGGCAGTTGGCCATCGGCTCGAACATCACCACCGTGCAAAACGTGTTTGGCAAGCTGTTCAATGCTGGTAGCGAGTTCGCGCGCGACGGCAGTCAGTTCGACCGCCTGTTCAGCGACGGTGACCGCTTCACCATTGGCGGCCTGCAAGCCCAGGCGATGCACACGCCGGGCCACACGCCCGCCTGCATGACCTATGTGGTGCGCGACCACAGCACAGACCCGATCCGCACCGTCGCCTTCGTTGGCGACACGCTCTTCATGCCCGATTACGGTACTGCGCGTTGCGACTTCCCCGGCGGCGACGCCGCCGTGCTCTACCGCTCGATCCAGAAGGTGCTGGCTCTGCCCGACGACACCGAGATCGTCCTCTGCCACGACTACCCGCCCGGTGGCCGCGAGCCACAGTGCATCACCACCGTGGCGGCGCAAAAAGCAGCCAACGTGCATGTGCACCAAGGTGTGGGCGAGGCCGAGTTCGTCGCGATGCGACAGGCGCGGGACGCCACGCTCGACATGCCGATGCTGATCCTGCCCTCGGTGCAGGTCAACATGCGCGCCGGGCAGCTGCCAGCGGCCGAAAGCAATGGTGTGCGCTACCTGAAAATTCCGCTCAACGCTGTCTGAACCCCCGCCCATGAAGCACGCGCTGTCCCACTGGTTGCCCATCCTGCGCTGGGGCAAGCAGTACCGCGCCGAACACTTCGGCGCCGATGCCGTGGCCGCTGCCGTGGTCACGCTGATGCTGATCCCGCAGAGCCTGGCCTATGCGTTGCTGGCAGGCATGCCGCCCGAAGCCGGCCTCTACGCCAGCATGGCGCCGCTCGTGTTGTACGCCCTGTTCGGCACCAGCAGCGCACTCGCCGTGGGCCCGGCGGCCGTCACCTCGCTGATGACGGCCGCAGCCCTCGGCACGGTGGCCACATCGGGCAGCCTGGGTTACGTCGCCGCGGCCTCGCTGCTGGCGCTGCTCAGCGGCGTGATGCTGTTCGCTATGGGCGTATTGCGCCTGGGTATGGTGGCCAACTTTCTGAGCCACCCGGTCATCTCGGGTTTTGTGTCGGCCTCGGGACTGCTGATCGCCGCCAGCCAGCTCAAGCACTTGCTGGGCATTCCGCTGCAGGGGCAAACCTTGCCCGAGCTGCTGCCCAGCCTGTGGCAACACGCGCACCAGCTGCACGCGCCCACGCTGGCGATCGGCGGCGGTGCGCTGGCGTTTCTGTTTTGGGTGCGGCGCTCGCTCAAAGGCCTGCTGCGTCGGATCGGCCTGGGGCCGGTCGCTGCCGACGTGATCACCAAGGCCGCGCCGGTGCTGGCGCTGGCCGTCACCACCCTGCTGGCCTGGACGCTGCAGCTCGACCAGAGCGGACTGCGCGTGGTGGGCGCGGTGCCCGTCGGACTGCCGCCGCTCACGTTGCCGATCCTCGATGCGAGCCTGTGGCCGCAGCTGCAGCAGCTGGCAACCGCTGCGCTGCTCATCAGCCTGGTCGGTTTTGTCGAATCGGTTTCGGTGGGCCAGTCGCTCGCGGCCAAACGGCGCGAGCGCATCGAGCCAGACGCCGAGCTGCGCGCCCTCGGTGCGAGCAACATCGCTGCGGGCCTGACCGGCGGCTTCCCGGTCACCGGCGGTTTCTCCCGCTCGGTGGTGAACTTCGAAGCCGGTGCGCGAACGCCGGCTGCCGGGGTATACACCGCGCTGGGTCTGCTGCTGGCAGCACTGCTGCTCACGCCCGCGTTGCACTACCTGCCGCAAGCCACCCTGGCCGCCACCATCGTGGTGGCCGTGCTCACACTGGTGAACTTCGGCGCCTTTGCGCGCACCTGGCGCTACGCACGCGCCGATTTCACTGCGCTGGCCCTCACCTTCTCGCTCACGCTGCTGATCGGTGTGGAAGCCGGACTGATGGCCGGCGTCGGCACCTCGCTGCTGCTGTACCTGTGGCGCACCAGCCGCCCGCACATCGCCACCGTGGGCCGCGTGCCTGGCACCGAACACTACCGAAATGTGTTGCGCCACGCGGTGCAAACACACCCCCGCATACTGGGCCTGCGCGTGGATGAAAGCCTGTACTTCGCCAACGCCCGTTACCTGGAAGACCACATCGCTGCACAGGTGGCCGCATACCCGTCCGTTGCGCACGTGGTGCTGCAGTGCACCGCCATCAACGACATCGACGCCAGCGCGCTGGAGAGCCTGGAGACCATCGCGCAACGCCTGCAGGATGCGGGCGTGAAACTGCACCTGAGCGAGGTGAAAGGACCGGTGATGGACCGCCTGCAGCGCAGCGATTTCCTGCAACATCTCAGCGGTCAGGTCTTCCTGACGCACCACCAGGCAATCACCACGCTTGCGGAATGACGCCGACCACCCCGCACCCACCAGCTGTCCTTTGACGGCCCAGCAGGCCCTGTTGCGTGCAGGGGTTTGACGGATGTCACGGACACTCCATGGGGTATCGATAAACTTCGATACTCGCTCCTGGCCCGGCCAGATTTCTATTTCCTCTCTGAATCGAATCCCATGAAAAAATCCTTCGCTCTGGGCCTGATTGGCCTGGCCGTCGTCGCTGCTGCCCACGCCGCTGACAGCACGGAACTGTTCGTCAACATCCACAGCGGCAGCGCCATGGCGCAAGGTGCCGGGCTGGTGCTCGCCGGTCAGGCGCTGGAGCAAAAGGCCAATGTGCGCATCCTGCTGTGCGACGCGGCCGGCGACATCGCCGTGGTGGGCCAACAACTGCCCAAGCTCAAGCCGCGCGACGTGACCACCCAGCAGATGCTGCAGGGCGTCATCAAGGCTGGCGCCAAGGTTGAGGTCTGTGCCCTGTACCTGCCCAACACCGGCCGCAAGCCGACCGATCTGATCGAGGGCGTGACGCCTGCCAAGCCCGCCGATGTGGCCGCGCACTTGCTCAAGCCAGGCTTGAACTCGCTGGCGTTCTGATCGGCTCTGTGCCCCACAAGGAAACGGCGCCCTGCGGGGCGCCGTTTCCTTGTGGGGCATCAGGGATCAGGCGCCGAAATGCTCAGGCATCTGAACCGCGACGACTTCGCCGCGTGCGGTTGCCACGTTTTCGGCATAAACCACCGTTTCCACAATCACTTTGCGGCCCTTGATTTCCTTCACGCGGCCGCGGATCACCAGTTCTGTGTCGATGGGTGTGGGCTTGAGAAAGTCCACGTGCAATGAGCCGGTGACAAAGCGGAACGGCGGCAATGAATCCATGTTGCGACCTGCTTGCCGGTACATGGCTGCAGCGGCGGTGCCGGTGCTGTGGCAGTCGATCAGCGAAGCGATCAGGCCGCCATAGGCGAAGCCGGGCACGGAGGTATGAAAGGGCTCGGGCCTGAAGCGTGTGACGGTCTCTTCACCGTCCCAGACGGTCTTGATCCGGTGGCCGTGCTCGTTCTGGCTGCCGCAGCCGTAGCAGTGCGAAGCGTTGTCGGGGTAGTGGTCCTGGAAAGCGTCCATGGGCATGTCTCGTCTGGGGAGTTGGGGTATGGAGGGGCAGCGCTCAGGGCTTCAAGCCCAGCGCCATGCGCAATTCGGACTCGCTGTGCGCGTACTGCACATCCAGCACCCGACCGCCCGCCAAGGCAATGAGCGTGACCGCATCTTGCTGCCGCGGCCAGTCGGCGAGCAGGGCCTCATGCCGCGACACCCCCACGTCGAAGGGATGCTCGCGCAAAGCGGGCCAGGGTTGACCGGGTTCGACGGCTGCGGCATGGGTACACAGGGGCAGGAGCAGCGTCAGCGCCAAGGTGGTGAGGGTCTTTTTCAGGGGTGTCATGCTGGGGCGCGGTCGTGCAATGCGTGGCCGCAGCCTTCCCGACCCTCGGTGTTGACCATGTGATCCGCCATGTCAGAGAAGGTCTTGATCAGCGCGGCCCGAAAACCCTCGTCTGACACCTGTTCGTTCAGTGCTGTGCGCATGCACAGCATCCACTCATCGCGCTCGGTCGGGCCAATGGCGTACGGCAAGTGCCGCCTGCGCAGACGCGGATGGCCCTTTTTTTCGATGTAAAGGTTGGGGCCGCCAAACCAGCCCGAGAGGAATTCGAACAGGCTTTCGTTGGCGCCGGCCAGACTCTCGGGATGGAGGCGGCGAGCGGCGTGGGCCTCGGGCAGTTCGTCCATGAGTTCGTAAAAGCGGTCCACCAGGCGGTGGATGCCTTCGGCGCCACCGAGCGTGTGGTAGGTGGTTTGAGCAGCGGCGTTGTCCATGCCATGCGTCCTTTCAAAAGGGTTGAACCTGCAGGAAGCGGAACTCAGCCAGCCTTGGCCGCTGCGCCGGGCGCATTCGGTGGCGGGCCGAACAGGCGGTCGGTGAGCTTGACGTACCACGCGGCGGCCTGCACCTGCACGATGTAGGCCAGTGCGATCAGCAGCGCAGCGTCGGCCCCCTGGGCTCCGAAGACGCCCATGGCGATTGCCAGGGCGATCGACAGGTTGCGCATGACGGTGCCGTAAACCAGTGCAATGGCGTCCCCACGCTGAAAGAAGAGTTTGCCGACCAGGGTGCTGAGGGCAAAGTTGAGCGCGTACAGCAACACCAGCGGAAGCAGCAATCCGGGCAACAGCGCAGGCTGGGCAAAAATATCCTGCGACTTCAGCGCCATGGACACGAACACGATGCCCAGCACACCGAGCGTGGAGATCGGCGGAAACCTGGGCTTGATCTTCTGGTTGAAGTGCGGCTCGCCGTGTTTACCGATCAGCCAGCGCTGGGTGATCGTGCCCAGCAGCAACGGGAGGAACACGATGAGCGCGATCTGCCCGAACACCTGCAGCACCGGGATCTCGACCACCGTGCCGAGCAGCGCCTTGAGGTAGACCGGCGCGAGCAGAGATCCGGCAATCAGCCCGACCACGGTCATCTTCACCGCCGCGGGCACGTTGCCCTTGGCAAAACCGGTCCAGGAAATGGTCATGCCCGAGGTGGGCAGCAGCGCGGTGAGCAGCAGCGCCAGCCGCACCATGGGTTGGTCGGCAAAGAACACCAGACCAGCCGCATAGCCGATGGCCGGCAGGACCACGAAGTTGATGGCCAACGTGGTGCCCTGCAGCTTGCCCCCGCCGGGCTTGAGCAACTCGCGCACATTCATCGTGACCATCATGGGATAGACCATGAGGAAGGTCAGCGGCAAGATGGCCGAGCGCAGGAAACCGGGGTCGACGAGCTGACCGAAACCCAGCCCGCCCAGCATGGCCAGCGGGATACTCCAGACCAGGTGTTTCTGCAGCCAGTTCAGGACGTTCCACATGATCATTTCCTGTTGTTCATTTTCAAAGGTCTGGGCGCAAACCCACGCAACGCGGCGAGGGTATTCACCGGTTCCGCAGGGCCAGGGCCCACGCTTGCATGGCATCGTTGGCAGGCTTCATGGGTGCGTCCATGAAGCTGATGACGAAATGGTCGCCCATGTCGGCAACACCGATGCTGCGCGGACGCACCGCCAGAACCTGCGGGTTGGGTAGCGCATGGCCGAAGCAGAACACCACGTTCATGGCGGCCTGGATCTGAGGGGAGACATCGCCACCGATGGCCTGGGTATGGGCCAAGTGATCGAAGGTGGCGATGTACTGGACGCGAGGCGTGTCGGCGATGCAGGCCTTGAAGTAATCGGCAATGGCGGCTGCGCTCTCGAACCGGGTTTCGGCCTTGGCGATGTCGACCACAGTGATGGGGTACTTTTCCTGGAAATGCAGCTGCTTCATGGTGGCTCCGAAAGTTAAGTGGAAAGGTGGGTGAAAGCGGTGTTGGTGTGTGCCCGATCAGGCCAGCTGATCGAGCGGTCGCTCCGCTGCGCTGTGCCGGTGGTCTGCCTGCGCCGCCAAGGTTGCGATGCGCGCCAGATACGTGTCGCGCGAGGTCGCGGCAAAGAAGGGGTGCCAGCGCCGTTGTTCTTGCACCGTGCTCACCGCGCGTGCGTGGCGCTCGTGGCCCGCGAACAGCAGGGTCTCGTCAGGCAAGGTGAAAATGCGCTGCGTCACGCTGTCCCACAACGCGGCGGGGTGCGCAGGCCGGGGCTGGTGCGGACAGGCATCCACCGCCAGCAGGCCACCGCAAAACACCCGGTCGCGCCAGACGAAACTGAGGCAACCGGACGTGTGGCCCGGGGTTGCGAACACCTGCAGGAACTCGTTGCCGAACGGCAGCAAATCGCCGTCGGCCACGGCGTGAGCACCGGGGCGCGGATCACCCTGGACCACCGGGGCGCCCAGCTGGCACAGCGAGGGAAATTCCGATGGTTGCAGGTCGTCGTGGTGGTGCGTGCGCAGCACCCAGCGCAGGCGCAGATCCCGCTCGGCCAGCAGTGCCTGCAAAACCGGCAGATCGGGGCCGTGAGGGTCCACCACCACCGCCTCACGTGCATCGACGTCGGCCAACAGGTAGCTCATCTCGCCACCGCTCTCATCGTGGAGGATGCGAAACAACATCTCAGCCTTCCCCGCGCAGCCGGAGCGCCAACAGCAACACCGTCAGGCCAGCCAAGCCCGAAAGCCACCCGTGCCAACGAGCGAAGCTCGACACAATACCGCCGCCGAGCCACTGGGGAGAAGACCACATGCTGTTCTCCACCAGGAATCAGGCTGCGTCGCTGTCGTCCTCGCCGATCAGCAGGGTGCCGTCGGCAAGGTACTTGTGCAAAGGCACGACCAGGTTGGTCGGCGCAGGCTTGTTCTTGAACACACGGCCGGCGAAATCGAAGGTGGACCCATGACACGGGCAGAAGAAGCCGCCCTGCCAGTCGGGCGGCACGCTGGGGTTGCTGGTGCCCTGCTTCAGCGTCACCGGCGAGCAGCCCAGGTGCGTGCAGATACCGACCGTCACGAACAGCTCGGGCTTGATGGATCGGTGTGTATTGGCCGCGTAGGCAGGCTGTTGCTTCGCTTGGGAGTCTGGGTCAGCCAGCCCCTGCATGCCGTCCAGGGTGGCCAGCATCTCGGGTGTTCGGCGCATCACCCAAACCGGCTGGCCGCGCCACTCCACGGTCTTCATCTCGCCGGGCGCCACATCCGCTGGATTCATCGACACGCTCGCGCCCTGTGCCCTGGCCCGCTCGCTGGGGGCGAAGCTGGAGACAAAGGGCACCGCCACGGCAGCTGTGGCGGCAACGCCCATCGCGCTGCTGGTCAGAAGCCAGGTGCGGCGCTGCGGGTCGCTGGGTACGACGGGTTGGGGAAGTGTCTGTGTGGGATGCATGTTCGGCTCCTTGTGATGGGCAGTGGCGGGTGAGGTGAGTGCATGGCATGCGGCACCTCTTGAATGGCGTCCTACGGCTTGAGCACCAGGCGCAACAGCATGGACACGAGCAACAGCACGCCAATGGTGGCTGCCCAGATCCCCGCCATCCAGAGCAGCCGCCGCCACAAGGGCTGCGGCGTCTCGTCGCGGGGGACATCAGCAATCTCCGGCCAGCGCAGGCGATGGGTTTTCATGCGTGGTATCCGTCCGAAGTCACCTTGCCGCGGAACACCCAGTACGACCAGGCCGTATAGCCCAGAATCATCGGCAACACCAGGGCTGTGCCCCAGAGCATGAAGACCTGCCCGCTTCGGTCGGTGGCTGCGTCCCAGATCGTGACCGCTCCCGGCACGATGTAGGGGAAGACGCTGATGCCCAGACCCACGAAGCACAACAGGAAGACGCCCAGCACCAGCAGGAAGGGCGCCGTCTCTTGCCCCGCTTTGAGGCTGCGCACAAAGGCCAGGCTGGCCAATGCCACCAGCACCGGCACCGGTGCCACCCACAGGACATTGGGCCAGTTCAACCAGTTCCTGAAGTAGTCGGCGCTGAGGAACAAGGTGGCGATGCTGACCGCGACGATGGCCGCCAGCGTGGCAGCACCCAGCCACCAGGCCATGGAACGGGCCTGGCGTTGCAACGTACCCTCGGTCTTCATCACCAGCCAGGTGGCACCCAGCAGTGCATAGGCAACCACCACACTCGCACCGGTGAGCAGCGAAAAGGGCGTGAGCCAGTCCCACCAGCCGCCGGCGTACGCCCGCTCGCTGATGGCCACACCTTGCAGCAGTGCGCCCAGGATGACGCCTTGCGCGAACGCGGCCAGCAGTGATCCACCGGTGAAAGCCAGGTCCCAGAAGCCTCGGTGGGCCGGGTCGCGCCAGCGGAATTCGAACGCCACGCCACGAAACACCAGCGCCAGCAGCATGGCGATGATGGGCGCATACAGCGCAGAGAAAATCAGACCGTAGGCCAGTGGAAATGCCGCGAGCAAACCCCCGCCACCCATCACCAGCCAAGTCTCGTTGCCATCCCACACCGGCGCGATGCTGTTCATCGCAGTGTCGCGGTCGTGGCCCACCTCGAAGGTGTTGAACAGGATGCCAATGCCCAGGTCAAAGCCGTCAAGCACCACGTAGATGAAGACGGCCACCATGATGATGAGGGCCCAGATGAGGGTCAGATCGATGTTCATGAGGCTCCCCTTATTCGGTGGCGATGGCGTCGGGGCGCAGCGCCACGGCGGGTGTCGTGCCAGCAGCGCGCGCGGGGATGTTGGGCGGGGCCGACTCGTGCACCCCCGGCGGCTTGGCCATCAGCTTCAGGATGTAGAGCACCCCGGCACCGAAGACCGCGAAGTAAACGACCACAAAGGCCACCAGCGACGCCGCCACAGCAGGTGCCGCCAGCGGTGAAGCCGACTCGACCGTGCGCATCAGGCCCTGGATGGTCCAGGGCTGGCGGCCCACCTCGGTGGTGATCCAGCCCGCGAGCACCGCGATCAGGCCCGAGGGGCCCATGACCAGGGCAAAGCGATGCAACCACTTCCACTCGTACAGCCGGCCCCGGGCACGCGCCCACAGGCTGAGCAAGCCCAACCCAGCCATGAGAAAACCCAACCCGACCATGATGCGAAAGGCCCAGAACACCATGCCCACCGGCGGGTGGTCGGCCACGGGAACCGTGTCGAGTCCGTTCATGGGTGCGTTGAGATCGTGTTTGAGAATGAGGGAGGACAGTTTCGGGATTTCCACCGCGTAGTCGACCCGCCCTTCAGCGCTGTTGGGAACCCCGAACAGGATCAGCGGCGCACCTTCCGGGTGGCTCTGGTAGTGGCCTTCCATGGCCATGACCTTCACCGGCTGGTGCTCCAGCGTGTTGAGCCCGTGCATGTCGCCCAACACGATCTGCAGCGGTGCCACGATGGCTGCCATCCACATCGCCATCGAAAACATGAGGCGCGCGCGCGGGTTGGCGCGGTCTTTCAACAGATGCCAGGCACCGACCGCCCCCACCAAGAACGCGGTGGTCAGGTAAGCAGCAGAGAGGGTGTGCACCAGCCGGTAGGGAAAGCTGGGGTTAAAAATGATGTCGATCCAGCTGCCTGCTGGAATGAACTGGCCATTGGCGTTGATCGCGTAGCCCGACGGGGTCTGCATCCAGCTGTTGACCGAGAGAATCCAGAACGCCGAGACGAAGGTACCCAAGGCCACCATCAGCGTGGCGATGAAGTGCAGGCGTTTGCCCACACGGCTCATGCCAAACAGCATCACGCCCAGAAAACCGGCCTCCAGGAAGAAAGCGGTCAGCACCTCATAGGCCATCAGCGGCCCGATGATGGGCCCGGCCTTGTCGGAGAACACCGCCCAGTTGGTGCCGAACTGATAGGACATCACGATGCCCGAGACCACGCCCATGGCAAACACGAGCGCAAAAATCTTGATCCAGTAACGGAACAGGTTCATGTAGTCCTCGCGACCAGTCTTCAGCCACAGGCCTTCGAGCACCGCCAGGTAACTGGCCAGGCCAATGGTGATCGCCGGGAACAGGAAGTGAAAACTCACCGTGAACGCGAACTGGATTCGCGCCAGCAGCAGGGCATCGGGTAAGTCAAACATATCGGGGTCCTTGCGTTATTCAGGGTTCGCGCAGTTCCGCTGGCCACCGGAACCGCCCCACACGGGGACGGCGCTGCTGGAAACAGGGGACATTCATCACCAATGACTTATCAAGATCCGTGCCGCGCGACCGCAGGCGGATAAGTGCAATGGAATCAAAGGTGTTGAGCGAAGACCCGTCAGAGCCCGCTCTGCCACTTCCGCCAAAACTGCCATTTTTGGCAGAAAATGGCGCGCAGACTGCCCCTTTTTGCCTGCCCAGGAACCCGCATTGAAACCCCTGCCCGAACTCACGGCCTTTCTCGAAGGCCTGCCCGAACCGCACATCCTCTTCGATGCGCGGTACCGCATCCTCGCTGCGAACGCGGCGTATCGGCGCGCCTATGGCGGCCAGCGCGATGTGGTCGGCCGCACCTGCTACGAGGTCTCGCACCACTTTTCAGTGCCCTGCGATCAGGCCGGGGAGTCCTGCCCGCTGGCGCGGTCGCTCGCCTCGCGCCAGCGCGAGCGTGTGCTGCACCTGCACCACACCACCCAAGGCGAGGAATACGTGAACATCGAGCTCTCGCCCTTGCCAGGCCCCGACGGTGAGCCCGCATTCTTCGTGGAAAAGATGGAGCCGCTGCGCGTGGCCCAGGGCCAACCGGCAGCACAGGGACTGATCGGGCGGTCGGAGGCGTTTCAGGCCATGCTGGCCCTGGTGGCGCGGGCCGCACCCTCGCGCGCCACCGTTTTGCTGCTCGGCGAATCCGGCACTGGCAAGGAGCTGGTGGCGCGGGCCCTGCACGAGGCGAGTCCGCGCGCGGGCAAGCCGCTGGTGGCGGTGGACTGCTCCAGCCTGCCCGAGACCCTGTTCGAATCCGAACTCTTCGGCCATGAGCGTGGCGCATTCACCGGCGCCAACGCCGCCAAGGGCGGGCTGGTGGAGGCGGCCAGCGGCGGTACGCTGTTTCTGGACGAGGTCGGGGACATCCCGCTGCCCATGCAGGTCAAGTTGCTGCGCCTGCTGGAGACGGGCACTTACCGCCGCGTGGGCAGCACCGAGCTGCGCCATGCCGACATCCGCGTCGTCTCGGCCACCCACCGCGACCTGGACCAGATGGTGGCAGACGGCCGCTTCCGAGAGGACCTCTACTACCGGCTATCGATATTTCCGATCCGGTTGCCCAGCCTGCGCGATCGGGCAGGCGATGTGACGCTGTTGGCGCCCTCGCTGCTGGAGCGTGTGGCAGCGCCGCGCCACCTGCGCCTGAGCACCTCGGCTCTGAGACTGCTCAGCGCGCAAGCGTTCCCCGGCAATGTGCGCGAGCTGCGCAATTTGCTGGAACGCGCCGCACTGCTGTGTGACGGCGACCTGATCGAGGCCGAGCATGTGCAGCGGGCCATCGACACCGGCCGCCGCCCGGCTGGTACCACCCGCCCGCCGGCCCAACGGCCATCGGCGGCCTTGACCACCGACAATCCCGCGGGATCGGTGACCGATTTCAAGGCCCTGGAACAAACCGCCCTGCGCGCGACGCTCGCGGCGCACACCGGTAGCCGGGCCGAACTGGCGGCCAAGATGGGCATCAGCGAGCGCTCGCTGTACCGAAAAATCAAGTCGCTGGATTCGACAAACATGCCCCCGGCATCCTGAGCCGAGACGCTCTGCGGCACGCTGTCCACGAGCCTGTCGTGGCCGTGCGTCTGATCAACATGACTCTGCGGGGCTGGCCAACTTCGACCAGACATCCACCGCCGAGGAGCTGAGACTCCGCGTGTCGGCGGGCACCGCAGGCGCGGCCGAGAACGAGCGCTGTGAAGTGCCGACCCGCGCGCGCTGGCAGGCCCATGAATCGCCATCGAAACGGCACAACCCTTGCAACTGACCAGCACTTCATCGCCCGAACAGCGAGCGCACAACGCTGCCTGCGCCGCGGCTGTCAACCCGGGCCGCGCAGCTTCTCGTGGATGCGTCGCGTGGTGCGCCACGCGCCCCACAGCACAAGCGGAATAAAGGCCCCAGCCAGAATTTCCGGATTCAGCGGCAGACCAGCAGCCTTGCCCGCCTTGCCCAGATACAGCAGCAGGCTGACCACGTAGTAAGAAATGGCCGCGATCGACAGGCCTTCCACCGTGGTCTGCAGGCGCAGCTGCAGTTCCTGCCCGCGGGTCAGCTTCTCCAGCAGTTGCTGGTTCTGCACCTCGGTGGCGATATCCACCCGCGTGCGCAGCAGGGCGCTGGCGCGGCTGATGCGCTCGGACAGCGAGGTCAGGCGCTGCCCGGTGGCGGCCACGGTACCCATGGCCGGCGAGAGCCGGCGCTGCATGAACTCGCCGATGGTCTGGGTGCCTGGAATAGGTCGCTCACGCAGCTCGGTGATGCGCTGCGTCACCAGCGCGTCATACGCGCGGGTGGCCGAAAAGCGGTAAGCGTGCTCGGCAATGGCCCGCTCCACACCGGCAGCCAGCGACACCAGCGTATCCAGCAGAGCCTGGTCGCTCGCCCCCTTGTTCTCCAGTTGCGCGGTGATGTCGGCCAGCTGGCGCTCACTCTCCGCGAGCAGCCGGCCCAGCTTCTTGGCTACCGGCAGGCCGCGCAAGGCCATCAGGCGGTAAGTCTCGATTTCCAGCAGGCGTTGGGAGACGCGGCCGGCGCGGGTCTCGGTGGTGTCGGGCGGCGCGACCACCAGCATGCGTTCGAAGCCGCTGTCGCGCAGCAAGAAATCGGTGACGACGATGGAGTGGCTGTTGTTGCCCATCTGAGAGGCCACCACCGTGTGCTCGCTCAGCCACGTGCGTGCCAGCGCCAAGGTCTGCTGCGGCTCGCTCAGGTCGCCATACAGCATGATGAGCTTGATGGCGGCGAAGGTGCGCCCCGGGATCGTGGCCAGCCAGTCGGCCGGCAGCACCAGTTGCGACAGCAACTCAGGGTCGCCCAAACCTGGCCGAGCCCCTTCGGGCAGGGGTTGCACCAGTGAGTAGCGGCTGAATTCGGTGTGACGCTCCCACTTGAGGGTGCAGCCTGGCAGTCGCAAGCGCAGGAAGTGACCTTGCAGGTCGGCGGGCGTCAAACCTTCCTGGCCCGGAAGGCGCCGCAGGTGCTCACACTCCTGCTCCCGGGTTACGCCATCGTTGAACACCGCGACAAACACCACCAGCGCCGGCAAGCGGATGCGCGCCGACGGGCGTGCATGCACCTCGTTGTGCAACTCGATGCGCAGGACATCGTCGGCTGGCAAGCAACGAAAATCAGGAGGTTGGGATGGCATGGATGGCATGGATGGCATTGTGCAGGCAGAAGCAGCCCGTCAGCCCAGGACCTGACCGAGCCAGCGTGTGGTGTGCGCCAACCCCTGGTGCCCTAGCCCCTCGTCCAGCACCACCTCCCCCTGCCAGGCCAGGCGCTCGTCGAGCAAGCCAGAAAAATCGGCCCGCAACAGCTCGGGGGTGAACAGCATGCTCGGGTCCTTGGGGCCGCCGCTTCGATGCTGCAGTTGAAGCGGATGAAAGCCTTCCACCAGCAGCCAGCCCCCCGGGCGCAAGCCCGCGGCCAAGCGCCTGTGCGCCCCGGCGCGGATGGCGGTTGGCAGGTGCACGAAGACCAGTACCAGCGCATCGAAACGGACCGGCTCTGGCGTCCAGTCGGCGAGGTCGCCGAGCACGGTGCGCAGGAGAACGCCGCGCTCGGTCGCGAGCGACTGCGCCTTGTTCAGGCCCACGGCAGAGCCGTCCATGGCGGTAACCTGATGCCCCTGCTGGGCCAGCCAGACACCGTTGCGGCCTTCACCGTCCCCCGGCACCAGCACATCGCCACCGGGCTTGAAGCGCCCCTGCTGCTCGACCAGAAAGGCGTTCGGCGCAGTGCCGTACTTGTAGCCAGCGATTGAAAAGTTCTGGTCCCAGAAGCTCATGGGCCGCACGTTACTGGTTGCGTGAGGGCAGATCGGCGTAGTAGGCCGCCAGCGCCTCGATCTCACCGCGCGTGAGCTTTTTCGCAAACGTGCTCATGCCCTTGGCCGCGTCGTTCGCGCGCACGCCGCTCTGGTAATCGAGCAAGGTGCGGGTGAAGTACAGCGGGTTCTGTCCGGCCAGGGCCGAGGCTTCGAGCTTGCCGCCCTGACCTTTCACGCCATGGCAGCTGGCGCAAGGCGTGAGCAGGCGTGCGGGGTCACCCTTGCGAACCAGCTGCGCGGCGCTCATGCCTTCCCCGCGGGGGGGCGGGCGTGGCGTGCCATCGTCACCGGGCGCCGGCAGGCTGGCGTAGAACGCCGACACATCGGCGATCTGTTGCGGCGTCAGCATCACGGCGATGTTGTGCATCAGCTCGGCCCGCTTGCCCTCGAGCCGCAAGCGGCTCTGATAGTCAAGCAACATCTTGGCGGTGTAAGCGGCTTTCTGGCCGGCCAGATGGGGCCAGTTCTGCGTCGGCGCCACGCCGTTTTCACCGTGGCAAGAGGCACAGAACAGCTGCTGGTTGACCACGCGGCCGCGTTCGGCATCGCCTTTGGGCAGGGCCGCCAGCGCGCCGCGCAGGCTGGCAGGGGTCCAGGCCTTGGCCGACGGTGCGGCCGCGTGGTCGGTGGCGTGGGCCGGGTCGGCCGCCAGGCCCATGAGCAGCCCCGTCACGCCGATGGCCAAGGCCACCCGGGCGCGATGAAACAGGCCGTTCGTCACGGCGGTCAGCTCTTGCAGGTAGGGATCGTGTTGCATGTGCGTTCCTTCAGGCAAAGCAGTCGGCGGTGAAGGTTCGCAGCCAGGCCTGCTGATAGCGCGCGCCCAGCTTGATCTGCGCCGGCGTGGCGTTCAGCGGCAGGTAGCGGCCCTGGCCATTGATGCGGGCAATCTTGCCGTCGATGATCTTGAACACATCGGCCACGAAGAGGCCGTAGTCCTTGCCGGCGAGGGCGTAGCAGGTGTTCTCCCACAGCGGCTCCGGCGCGGTGCGGCCAGCCAGTTCTTCAACGATGGCGCGCGCCACCACCTTGGCCTGGGTGTTGGCCGAAAAGCCGCTCTTGGGCATGGCATCGGCGATGCTGGCGTCGCCAATCACGTACACGTTGGGCTGCAGCGTGGAGGCAAACGTGCGGCGGTCCACCGGGCAGAAGCCGCTGCCGTCGGCCAGGCCCAGCGTCATGGCGACCTGGCCCGCCTTCATGGGTGGAATGACGTTGATCACATCGGCCTGGATCACCTCGGCCTCGGTCTCAATGCGCATCTGCCGGGCATCGATCTTCAGCGTGCGGCCACCGTCCTTGCCACGCACCCAGCTGAGCATGCTGGTGACGCTGTGCTGTTTGACCTCCACCTCGGCGGACATCTTCTTGACGTAGTCCTCGGGCAGGTTGAAGTTGTACAGCCGGTTCCAGCCAAGCATCATGGTCTCGTCGGTCACGAAGCTGTCCTTCGGGTCGACGATGACGACCTTGGCCGTTGGGTTGTGCTTGCTGAACCACTCGGTCATGAGCGCGGCGCGCTCGTACGGGCCGGGCGGGCAGCGGTAGGGGTTGGGTGGTGCAGCCAGCACGAAGGTGCCGCCGGCACGCATGCCCTGCAACTGCTTGGCCAGCAGCGCGGTCTGCTCACCGGGAATCCAGCCCGAGGGCACGGCCGTGCGGGCGACGGCTTCGCTGTAGCCGGCGTAGGCCTCGTACATGAGCTGGATGCCGGGCGAAACGATGAGCTTGTCGTAGCCGATCTTCTGCCGGCTCGCGGTGCTCACGGTGCGTGTGACCGGGTCGAAACCGGTCACGGTGTCGAACACGAAGCGGATGCCGTACTTCGATCTCAGCGCGTCATAGCTGACGTTCAGGTCGTCCATCTTCGCGTGCTGGTTAAGCACTTCGCTGGAGCCGTAGGGCTTGACATAGACCGGGTTCTTTTCGATCACCGTGACCTTGATCGTCGGGTTGAACAGCTTGAGGTACTTGGCCGCGGTGGCCCCGCCGACGCCACCGCCGACGATGACGATGTGCGCGCTCTGCTGTGCGAAGGCCAGCGAGGGCGCAGCAGCGACCGAAAGCAGACCCAGGGCCTGGGCCAGCCATTCGCGGCGCGAAGGGTGTTGTGTGTGGACCATCACCGGGTTCCTTTCGCATCAAGGGTGAGATCCGGCGGTGTCTGGGCAGCGAAGAACTCGCCCATGGCTCTCAGATCGGCATCGGTGAAGCCACGGGCCACATGGCCCATGAGCGTGGCCGGGCGCTGGCCTTCGCGGAAGTCAGTCATGGTGCGCACGAACTGCTGCACCGGCATGCCGGCCAGCGGCATGAAGAACTCGTCGCCCAGCTGGCCGTTGGTGCCGTGGCAGGCAGCGCAGCTGTGTGCCATGACCGAAGCGGGCGCCGGGTGGGGGTTGGTGGTGGGTGTGGGAGCTGCTGGCGCCGCTGCGGTGGCAGGCGCTGCGGCCTTGGGCGCGGTCTGTGCCACGGCCTTCACGGCCAGTGAAGCGGCCCCGGAGGCGCCCAGCGCGACCAGCAGCGACCAGCCCAGGACTTTGCGCAGGACGGTGGCATCGGGCCGCGCAGCAGAGGAAGAAGCGGTGTGTTTCATGTTCAGCGCGCCCAGACGAAAAAGCCAACGGCGAAATACAGCACGGTCCAGGCCACGAGCAGGCCGACCGACCACTGGCCAATGCGGGTGACGGCCGGGCTCGGGGTGTACAGGCCCTTGCTCTGGCCGGCCTGCCAAGCCACGGTGAGCAGATAGGCCAGCGTCACACCACCGACCAGGCCGAAGGTGGTGAAGAACAGGCCGGTGCTGTACCAGTCCATGTTGATCTTGTAGTCCATGGCGTTGTAGCCGTGCGTGCCCAGCAGGGTCACGAAACGCAGCATCTCGCGCGCCGCGCCCACCACGATCAAGCCCGCCGCACCGGCGCCGAAGATGGCGTAGCCCCAGACGCCGGCATCGATGCGCTCGCGCAGCACCAGCGGCAAGGCCACCACCGCAAGCAGCGCCACGAGCGCCATCAGCATCCAGACCGACGTGGCGAACCAGGCCATCTTTTCGGGCAGGGTGAGCATCCAGACCGCCCCGAACAGCACCGAGACCACGCCACCAACGAGCATGAGGTTTTGCGCCAGGCCACGCACCCAGCCCAGGTAGGCGGCATCGATCTCACCGCCACCCTGCAGGTAGCGTCGGTAGCCGAAGAGCCAGGCACCAGTGACCGGAGCCGACAACCCGATGAAGAAAAGGAAACGTGGCACATGCCAGTAGTGCAGCGAGTGGCCGTCGGGATTGACCACGCCGCGGGGTGCGTACCAAGCCATCCAGTGCTCGGGGAACAGCATCTGGTTGGTCAGGCTGTGCACGATGAAACCCACGGCCAGCAGCAAGACCAACGACAGCACCATCCAGACGCCGTCGCGACCACCATCTGCCACGATGTCGTGGTTCTTCCAGTAAAAAACATACATCGCGATGTAACCGGCAATCAGCAGGACGATGAAGCCGATCACCCACCAGGCCGAGAGCACATTGGACGTGTACCAGAACGGGTCGTACACCACCTGAACAAACAGCAGCGGCGCCACGCCGATCACGATGGCGACCGAGACCGCGATCTTGGCCGTGACGAGCATGGCCTGGGCCAGGCGGCGCCAGTGCAGGCTGGGGCTGAAGGCGCCGCGCAGCGTGAGCGAGGCCGCACCCAGCATCACCTGCACCGCCGCGATGTGCAACGCGAAAGTGAGCACACCCAGCACCAGGAACACCAGCGGATGGGACGGTACGCCAGCCTGGTCGCGCAGCGCGTAGAGCATTTCAGGGGTCATGTCTTACTCCTTGACCACGGTGGCGCCGACCGGGGCTTGCGCAGTGGCCGTGGCGGTACGGGTAGTGCGCTCAGGTGGCAGCGTGAGGATGAAACTGGCGAGCGCACGGGCCTCGGCGTCGTTGAACGGGATCTGCGGCATGTACAGCGTGTTGCCACCCGAAAGCGCAGCCTGCAGGTACTCCGCGACCTCGGCCTCGGTGTGGGTGCCGGGGAAATAGTTGCGCAGCGGGCGGATGCCGGTGCTGCTCAGCGAATGGCAGTTGGAGCAGGTGTTGAGCGCCAGCAGTCGACCGACTTCGACGCGGTTGCCATCGTCGATGGTGCGCAGCGCCTCGGGCACGAACACCAGCGTCTTCATGAAACCGTGCGCCTCGATGGTGGGAATCTCGGACTTCACGCCCATGCCCGGCACGTCGCGGCCAATCACCTGGTTGGAATACACGTACTGCCCGGCCACCCACGGCTTGCGGATCGACTCGCGCGCCACCTCTTCGGGCCAGAGGCCGAACACCAGAATCACCACCGTCATGACTGCCGCCAGGCTGGAAACCAGCGCGCGCGGCTGCACCAGCGTCAGGATGAAGTACGCCAGCGTACCCGCCACCACACTCAGCAGCGCCATGGGAAAGTGCGCCGGCAGGCGGTTCTGCAGCACCACGTCGGCCGTCTCGGGCAAGGTGGCCAGATACCACTGCAACATGGCGGCACCGACCAGCGTGGCCACGATGCCCAGCCAGGCCAGCTTGGTCGCAATGCTTTTCTTGAGCGTGAGGTCCTTGAACTGGCCGGCCACGATGCCCCCCACCACCGCCGTCATGGTGAACATGAAGGCCGTGCGCATGCCCAGCTGGGCGAAGGTGTTGGGACCGTAAAAGGCGTTGAGCACGCCACCGGTCTCGGTCCAGGCAGCCTTGCCCGGCCACATCATGAAGCTCAGGATGCCCACGATCACCAGCATGGTGGTGTACGAGGTCAGCCCAAAGATCAGCGCGATGCGCGTGTGGGTCTTCACGTCGACCTTGCCCACCAGGTAGATCAGCATGTAGACACCCACCACCTCGATCACGAAGAACACCCACTCGGTGGCCCACATCCAGACAAAGCTGTGAATCAGCGCCGAAATGCCGCGCGGACTGGCCACGGTGGTGGAATACCAGATGCCCGGGCCGGTGATGGAACCCAGCACGTAGCTGAACACCAGCAGGAACAGGCCGTAACGCTTGATGAATTCCAGCAGCTCGGGCTTGTTGTGGCGGTGCGCGTGGTTGGCAAGCCAGGCGAAGAAAATCGCCGCGCCGACCGAGGTGTGGGAAAACAGCACATGGATCGTGGCGATGAAGCCAACGATCCAGCCGCTGCCCACGCCCGGCTCGAACCAGGTGGGATACAGACCAATCATGTCCATGAACTTGCCTTCCTCGACGAAACCGCTGCGGAGGAATGCCCACCAGCGTGTCAGCAAGAATCAACAAGAAGCGTGCCAGCCGTCACACAGGCCAACAGTCCAGACAAATCAATAACTTACGCACGGATCGCCGCAGCAGGCATCTGGTTGATGGCGTCGAATCCGCCGAGCTGGCAGACACTGCTGCCAAAAATGTCAGGCCATGGCAGCACCCCGCCTGCACAACGCGTCAACAAAAGACCCGCCGGGCCGAGGCCGGGCGGGTCAAGGGTCACGTCCGGGGAGGACGACCGTGACCATCGTGGGGAAGGGGTGCCTAAAACGGAATGTCGTCGTCCATGTCGTCGAAGCCGCTGGCCGGGCGTGCCGCCGCTGGCGCGGGCGCGGGGCGCTGCGGGGCGGGGGCCGGCGCGCGGGGCGCAGCGGCCGGGCGCGAGTAGCCACCGCCACCAGCGCTGCCACCCTCCTCGCCGCCGCCCATGCCTTCACGGCCGCCGAGCAGCTGCAATTCGGTGGCGATGATGTCAACCGTGTTTTTCTCCACACCGGTGGCCTTGTCCACGTAGGTGCCGTATTTCAGACGGCCTTCGACGTAAATCGGGCGGCCCTTCTTCACATACTCGCCGGCAATCTCGGCCAGCCGCTCGTAGAAGGTGACGCGGTGCCACTGGGTGTCTTCGATCATCTCGCCGCTGTTCTTGTCCTTGCGGCGGCTGGAGGTGGCCACGCTGACATTGGCCACCGCCTGGCCCGAGGGCAGGTAACGGACTTCGGGATCGCGGCCGCAGTTGCCGGTTGACGGAGGCCATGGGATTTCCTTGGAGAAACGCAAAGGGGCGGAGCGCCGCGAGCGCCCGAGTGGGGCATTGTGCCGCAAGGCCCGCGTGTCCGGCCATCCGCGTGGACTGCCACAATGGTCTGACTGGCCATGAACCGCGAACCGAATTTTTTCCAGAATCTGCAAGACGAGCTGTCGGACGGACGGGCCTGGCTTGACCGCAGCATTGTGCTGATCTATGCGGTGATCGCGGGCCTGTTTGTGGTGGCGTTCACCCTGACGAGCGAGCTCGCCTTCGAGTGGTTCACCCACCTGCGCGAGGTCGCCCCCTGGTCGATCCTGATCTGGACGCCGGCGCTCACCGCCGCCATCGTCTGGTGCACCCGGCGCTACTTCCCGGGCGCAGCGGGCTCGGGCATTCCACAGGTGATCGCAGCGCTCGACCCGCAGGTCGACACCACCATACGCCCGCACTTCGTCTCGCTCAGGCTCGCCCTGGCAAAGATCGCGCTCGGCTCGGCCAGCCTGCTGGCCGGCCTCTCCGCCGGGCGCGAGGGGCCTTCGGTTCAGGTGGGCGCGGGTGTGATGCACGACGCGCGGCGCTGGCTGCGCCCAGGCTCTGCCATGAACGACCACGCCCTGCTGGTGGCCGGCGGTGCGGCTGGCATTGCAGCCGCCTTCAATGCACCGCTGGCCGGCGTGGTGTTTGCCATCGAGGAGCTCTCCAAGCGCATGGACTCGCGCACCAACGGCGTCATCATTTCAGCCATCGTGCTGGCCGGTCTGGTGTCGATCTCGGTGTTCGGCAACCTCACCTACTTCGGCTTGATCGCGTTGCCGCGCCTGAGCTGGGGCGTGTTCTTCCCGGGCGTGCTGGTGGTACTGCTGTGTGGCGCGCTGGGCGGCCTGTTTTCGCGACTGCTGGCGGCCTCGATCCAGGGCATGCCCGACCGCGTAAGCGCCTACCGGCGGGCCAGACCAGTGCGGTTTGCAGCAGGTATCGGGCTGGCGGTGGCCATCATCGGCATGGTCACTGGCGGCGCCACCTTTGGCGCAGGCGCCAACGAGGTGAAGGACATGCTGGCCGGCAGCGCGGAGCTGTCCCGCGTTTACACCCTGCTCAAGCTGGTAGCCACCTGGCTCACCGCCTGGAGCGGCGTGCCGGCCGGCATCTTCGCGCCGTCGCTGTCCATCGGCGCCAGCGTGGGCAACGACGTGGCGCAGCTGCTGTTCAGCGACGAGGCGCGCAGCCTGGCACCGATCCTCATCGCGCTGGGCATGGCGAGCTTTCTGGCGGCCACCACCCAGGCGCCACTGACGTCTTTCATCATCGTGATGGAGATGGTCGATGGCCGTGCCATGGTGCTCAGCCTGATGGCCGGGGCCATGCTGGCCAGCCTGATTTCGCGCCTGATCAGCCGCCCGCTCTACCCCATGCTGTCGACGCTGATGATCCGGGCGGTACAGGCCGCTGCCGCGCCAGCCCAGCGCATGGAAACAACGGCAGCCAGTCCGGGCACCGACGACAAGCCACCAGCCCCCGCGCCCGCCAGCCATCGCTGACCGGGCGCAGCGTCAGCCGTTCGAGGCGGGGCCCTTCATGGGCCAGGCCAGCGCCAGCCACATCGCCATGAGGCCTTGAGCACCAGGCCACCGAATGAGCCGCCAGCGAAAATGCCGAGTGACATCAGCGTGTTGTAAACGCCCAGCGCCGCGCCGCGCTGGCGGGGTTCGGCCAGCCGTGAGGCCAGGCTGGGCTGGCTGGCTTCCTGGGTGTTGAAGCCCAGGAAATACAGCCCGAGCAACACGCCCACCGCCCACACGTTGGGCGCGCCCAGGCTGGCCAGAAAGCCCAGCTGTACCAACACCATCAGCGCGATCGCGCCCAGGTACACCGCGCGAAAGTGGCCCTGGCGCTCCAGCCGGAACAGCAAGCCGCCCAGCACCAGCAGCGAGCCCAACACCGCCGGCAAATAAACATGCCAGTGCTGCGCGGTGGCCACGCCCGCCTCGCGCAGCAGCGCCGGCACCGCCATCCACATCGCGATCTGCACCGCATGCAGCACGAACACGCCCAGATCCACCCGCAGCAGCTCGGCATTGGCCAACACCTCGCGCAACCCAGCGCGCCCGGTGGCCACCAGCTGCGCCGGCTCGGCCGGCACCACCCAGGCCACCACCGCCATGCCAACGAGCGCCATGCCGGCGGTGAGGTAGAACAGGCCGGCCAGCCCAATGTGGGGCACCAGCGCGGGCGCCATCACCAGCGAGAGCGCAAACATCAGCGCGATGCTGATGCCGATCAGCGCCATGGACTTGGTGCGCACCTGGTCGCGCGTGAGGTCGGCCAGCAGCGCGGTAACCGCCGCCGAAATCGCGCCCGCACCCTGCAGGGCACGCCCCACCACCAGCCAGGTCAGGCTGGGCGCCCAGGCCGCCACCAGGCTGCCCAGCACAAACAGCGCCAGCCCGGCCAGGATCACCGGCTTGCGGCCCAGCCGGTCGGACGCCATGCCCAACGGAATCTGCAGCATCGCCTGCGTCAGCCCGTAAATGCCCATGGCCAGGCCGACCAGCGCCGGGTTGTCACCGCCGGGGTAGTTGCGGGCTTCCAGCACAAACACCGGCAACACCAGAAACAGACCCAGCATGCGCAGCGCGTAGATCGAGGCCAGCGAGACGCTGGCGCGGCGCTCACCGGGCGTCATGCGCGCGGCGGCGGCCGGGGCGGCAGCGGGAGAGGCGGAGGGCGCGGGGTTCAGGGCGGACACGGGGCGGCAAGTGGGCGCGGAGGAGGCCGTATTGTGCGCGAGGCGCTGGCCCGCCCGGGGCGCTCCAGGCTGGAGCGCTGCAGCGTCGGGGTGCGCGCCTTATCATGCTGGGTTGCCTTTCTGGCGCCGGCGTGGCCGGCGATTTCCTGTGAATTCCCCGCTGCTTCCCCCCGTTTTGCTGCCCGATGCCGTGCCGGAGCGCAGCCGCGCGGCCCAGGCCGCTGCCCGCGCCAACGCCACCCTCTCGGTGCGCGGAGCGCGCACGCACAATCTGAAAAACATCGACCTCGACATTCCGAAACACGCGCTGGTGGTGATCACCGGCCTCTCGGGCTCGGGCAAGTCCAGCCTGGCCTTCGACACGCTGTATGCAGAAGGCCAGCGCCGCTACGTGGAAAGCCTTTCGGCCTACGCGCGCCAGTTCTTGCAGCTGATGGACAAGCCCGATGTGGACCTGATCGAAGGCCTGTCACCGGCGATCGCGATCGAGCAGAAAGCCACCAGCCACAACCCGCGCTCCACGGTCGGCACCGTGACCGAAATCCACGACTACCTGCGCCTGCTCTTCGCCCGCGCCGGCACGCCCTATTGCCCCGAGCACGATCTGCCGCTGGCCGCGCAGAGCGTGGCGCAGATGGTGGACACGGTGCTTGCCATGCCCGAGGGCACACGGCTGATGATCGTGGCGCCGGTGGCGCGCGAGAAAAAGGGCGAGTTCCTCGACCTGTTTGCCGACATGCAGGCGCAGGGCTATGTGCGCTTCCGGCTCAATGGCGAGGTGGTGGAGGCGGAGAACCTGCCAGCCCTGAAGAAGACGGAGAAGCACAACATCGACGTGGTGGTGGACCGCATCAAGGTGCGCGCGCACGACGAGGCCGAAACAGCTCGGCAGATCGAGGCCAGCCTGGACGCCGGGCCGCCCCAAGGCCAGGCGCACCCCCTCGGGGGGCAGCGACCCCTGGAAGGGCGGAGCGTGGGGGCCGACAACCCCTTGCGCCAGCGCCTCGCCGAGAGCTTCGAGGCCGCTCTTCGCCTGGCCGATGGCCGCGCGCTGGCGGTCGACATGGACACCGGCGCCGAGCTGGGCTTTTCGGCCAAGTTCGCCTGCCCGGTCTGCAGCCACAGCGTGGGCGAGATGGAGCCGCGGCTGTTCTCGTTCAATTCGCCCATGGGCGCCTGCCCGGCCTGCGACGGCCTGGGCCACACCGAGGTGTTCGACCCGGCGCGGGTGGTGGCCTTCCCCACGCTGAGCCTGGCCAGCGGTGCCATCAAAGGCTGGGACCGCCGCAACGGCTACTACTTCGCCATGATCGAAAGCCTGGCGGCGCACTACAAATTCGACGCCGAGGCGCCCTGGGAGTCGCTAACCGCCGCGGTGCAGCAGGTGCTGCTGTATGGCTCGGGTGAAGAAGAAATCAAGTTCAGCTACGCGCTGGAATCGGGTGAGCGCGCGGGCAAGAAGATCAGCAAAAAGCACCCGTTCGAAGGCATCATCCGCAACTTCGAGCGTCGCCACCGCGAAACCGATTCGCCCCACGTGCGCGAAGAACTGGCGCGCTACCGCACCACCCAGCCCTGCCCCGAATGCCATGGCACGCGGCTGCGCAAGGAGGCGCGCCACGTGTTCGTGGGCGAGGGTGCGCAGCGCCAGCCCATCTACAAGATCAGCCACATCACGCTGGGCGAGTCGCTGGCGTATTTCAGCGGGCTGCACCTGAGCGGTGCCAAGGGCGACATTGCGGCGCGCGTCGTGAACGAAATCCGCCAGCGCCTGAAGTTTTTGAACGACGTGGGCCTGAACTACCTGAGCCTGGACCGCAGCGCCGACACGCTCTCCGGCGGCGAAGCCCAGCGCATCCGCCTGGCCAGCCAGATCGGTAGCGGCCTCACCGGGGTGATGTATGTGCTCGACGAGCCCAGCATCGGTCTGCACCAGCGCGACAACGACCGCCTGATCGACACCCTCAAGCACCTGCGCGATCTGGGCAACACGGTGCTGGTGGTGGAGCACGACGAAGACATGATCCGCGCCGCCGATCACGTGATCGACATGGGCCCCGGCGCCGGCGTGCACGGTGGCCGGGTGATGGCGCAGGGCACCTGCGCCGAGGTGGTGGCCACGCCCGGCTCGCTCACCGGCCAGTACCTCAGCGGCGCCTGCGCCATTGCGGTACCCGAGCGGCGCACGCCGTGGCTGCCGGTGGTGAAAACCCCGGCGGCGGCGCCCATCAAATCGCG
>JFJP01037309.1_pt1 | contig 32638 bp, 28 predicted proteins | sample 431651 | NCBI WGS metagenome assembly JFJP01 (sample SAMN02602958, study PRJNA72255) | Microbial mat metagenome, whole genome shotgun sequencing project. | biome: fresh water; feature: sink hole; material: water; isolation source: purple microbial (photo- and chemosynthetic) mats found in... | reverse complement strand
CCTCTACGCTGAGTTTTTTGATCTTTGGTTCCTGTCTAACTACACTTGGCTGTGGTTTCTCGCACTTAAAAAGCATCTCCCCAAGAAAAATCAACTTTGGATTGCCTTTGTTCCCGGCACGCTGGATCTATTTGAAACAAGTCTGATCATCCTCTTTCTTTATAATAGAGAGCTTGTGTCGACTCATCAGCTCCTTCCGGTTCTTAGTTCACTTAAATGGCTATGTGGTCTTTTAATTCCTCTTTATCTAGGAGGAATCATCTTTTGGCGGCGGGCCAAAAGCTAATTTTTTTCCCGAAAATCTAATTTTTGCGGTACCTTTTAGATCTTAAACAAGGAGCTTTTATGAGTAGCATCAAAAATATTCACGCACGCCAGATTTTAGATTCACGTGGGAATCCAACTATCGAAGTTGATGTCACAACTGAGAATGGGTTTGTTGGCCGCGCCTCAGTTCCGTCAGGTGCTTCAACTGGAAGCCGTGAAGCTTTGGAACTTCGTGATGGGGATAAAACTCACTATATGGGTAAAGGTGTTCTTAAGGCCGTTGATAATGTGAATAAACTTATTGCTCCAAAACTGATTGGCAAGAGCGTTTTTGAACAGCGCTCGATTGATCATCTTATGCTTGAAATTGACGGCACTGAAAATAAAGATAAGTTGGGTGCTAACGCCATTCTTGGTGTTTCTATGGCCGTTTGTCGTGCTGCTGCTTTGGTTAAAGGGAAGCCTGTTTATAAATATCTTTTTGAAGATTTAAAAATTCCTAATCCTACTGGAAAAATGAGACTGCCAACTCCACTGATGAACATCATCAATGGGGGAGCTCACGCTTCGAATAATCTTGATATTCAAGAATTTATGATCGTTCCTCACATGAAGAAAAGTTTCTCTGAAAACTTTCGTGCAGGGGTAGAAGTTTTTCACAACTTGAAAAAAGTTTTGTCTGATAAAGGTTACTCGACCAACGTTGGTGATGAGGGGGGATTCGCTCCTGATCTCAAAAGTCATGATGAGGCCATTGAGTGTATTCTAACGGCAATTACTAAAGCTGGGTACAAACCAGGTATTGATATCTCCCTTTCACTAGATTGTGCGGCTTCGGAATTTTATAAAGACGGTAAATATGAAATGCAGGGCAAGACTTATACTTCAGATGAAATGATTCCTTATTATGAGCACATGATGAACATTGCTCCGATCTATTCAATCGAAGATGGCTTTGATGAAAGTGATCAGAAAGGTTTCATTAACTTCCAGGCCAAGTTAGGCAGCAAATTAGTGAACGTAGGGGATGATCTGTTTGTGACTAACGCTAAAATTCTCAAGCGTGGTATTGATAATAAAGAGGCCAATGCCATTTTAGTTAAAGTGAATCAGATCGGTTCACTTTCAGAGACTTTCGATACACTTAAACTGGCCTACGATAATGGATTTAAGGCGATCATTTCTCACCGCTCGGGCGAGACGGCAGACTCTTTCATTGCTGATTTGGCAGTTGCCTCTGGTGCCGGTCACATCAAGACGGGCTCGGCTTCAAGGTCAGACAGAATGGAGAAATACAATCAACTTCTTCGAATAGAAGAGGAACTGGGCGCTTCTGCCGTGTTTGAACCCGTTAAATAAGCTATTTTTCATAAAAAGAGGGGAGAATTTGTTCCTCTCCTCTTTTTTCTTTGTTTATCACTCACTGGCCTTTAAAATATTCAAATGAATACCAAGTATTTCCTTGGCCTGACATTTTATCCCGATAACGCTTTTGCAAAAAACATTGATAGTTTTAGGTCGAGATTTGACCCCAAATATCAAACCAATCCTTATCTCCATTTACCGATAGTGCCTCCCTTTGAAGTTGAAGTCACAGAGACCAAGGCGCTTCAGCAAGAACTCATTGAAGAGCTTGAGTCTTTCTTTTTTGAAAATACTGCTAATCACGTCATGAAATTTTCTGGCCTGGATGTTCATGAATATAAAAAAAACAAAATTCTCTATTTAAATCCGCAGGTCGATGAAGAATTTGCTTTATGCCAGGAGTCCCTCTTCGCTATTTGCCAGTCCTACATTACAGACCGGGAAAAGAAGATGAAGGATTCCCAGAAGACCTTTTTAACTATTGGCAGATTTCAAGACGGCCCAGACCTTCATGTATCCATAGAAATGGCGAAAAAAGAGTTCCACGAGTTTACAGCGCTGGCCTACCAGTCCATTTGCCTCTTCACCAAAAACAACGGCATTTGGTACCGGGAGGCAGATTTGGTGTCTTTCGATAAGCCTAATGTCTCCTTTTTACAATCAACCGGCTCTTCTCTATAATCAATTCATGAGACTATTTTTTCTTTTGTTTATTCTGATCGTGGCAGAAGCTCAAGCTCAGGTTCCGCCAGCCTCTTCCTATATTCCAACCACACGTCTGTTGCGGGCCAAGGGCTATCAAATCGGACTCTATGCTGATTCTTTTAGCACTTCAAAAAAGATTGATAGAGACGGAGAGAAAGTAGACTTAGCAGATGGAGAGTCCTTTAACCGGATTCAATCAGAGGTCGCAGGCTATTACGGGGCAACAAGTGACTTGCAGTTTGGACTAGGCTTCAGGTTCAGACAGAATCAATATAAACAGGAAGTCTCTAGCGAGGAAGTCACGGCAAGTTCCAATGGACTCCAATCTACTTTTGCCAGCATCATGTTCGCTTTCGAGCAGGTGGATCAGTTGCAGTACACACTAGAAGGGCTGTTTCGCTACACTCCTTATAACAACGAAGAATACAACGCTACGACCGATGACCCTGAGGTTCTTATCTTGGGAGATCACGGAAATGAATTGTCGGCCGGTTTGGGTGTCACTTACTTTGCTAAAAATAATAATTTTTTTACCCTAAGGGCTGGCTATCGCCGACCTGGTGCTGACCTCTCGGATGAGATTTATTGGCAGGCAGAAGCGGCAATGTCCTGGAGATATGTGGCCTTGGTGGCCGGAGTGGATGGTATTAGTTCCATTAAAAATGATCCCTATGAAGACACTCCTTTGGAGCGCCCAGTTTATAATAGAGGCACAGAGCTCTACGCTTCATCCAATCGAGAATTGATGGCCCCTTATGCTGGTCTGAATTTTGCTCTGGGGAATACTTGGCGAGTTGAGCTCAGAGGCAGTCAGGTTGTTTCCGGAAATTCGACGGATCTTGGAACCGCATTCGGATTTAATCTAATCCGCCGTGTAGATAAAAGTGCCACTCGTTTAGTGGATAGTAAGTTTAAAACCTACGATCTCGAATCAGCTGTGACAAAAGTTTCGCCGAAAAAAGAGTTCGTAGTCATTGATAAAGGTCTCGCCGATGACTTTTATAAGGGAATGAAGATTGATTTCTTTGAGTTCGATTATATTGGCGGAAATATTCTGGTTGCTTCTGGAGTTGTAATACAAACGAAGTCTGACTCATCAGTTGTCAAAATCACGCAGCACTATAATGTTAAAAAAGAAATCAAAGAAGGCTTGATTGGACGCACGACTTTAAAGTGACGTTTTGATAAAGTTTTCGGCTTCTTCCAAAGAGATCGCCTGCTTGGCATCACTTACTGACTCTGCTGGACGAGGGTGACATTCAACCATCACACCATCAAGCCCTAACTGTAAACTGGCCTTGGCCAGAGGAATCACAAACTCACTTCTCTTGGATCCGTGACTAGGGTCAGTGATGACCAGAAAGCCGGACTTTTTGGCTTCCATAGCAGCAATGAAATCTAGTTGAACACCAGTAGGCGATGTGACTGATCGGGTTCCGCGCTCACATAAAACAATCTTCGATTTTGGAACTCCACCTTGCATCAAGTAGCGAGCAGACTCGAGCCACTCTTCAACCGTGTTGGCAAAGCCACGTTTAAGTAAAACAAAATCATTATGCTCAGAAAAACGTTTTCCCACCGCTTTCAAAAGCTCAAAGTTCTGCATGTTGCGGGCACCAATTTGAATCACGGAAGCCCAAGGGGCGATAATTTCCAGTTGATCAGTGGAGCAGGCCTCACAGACAAACTTTAGTTCCGCCGGACTGTAGGTTTTTCGCAAGGTTTCCAGGATCGTAATCCCGTCTTTACCCAGGCCCTGAAACGAATCGGGGTTAGTACGGGGTTTGAACAGTTGAGTCCGCAAATAGGTCAGCCCATGCCTTTTAAGTAAGGCAGCTACTGGAGTTATTTGCTCAAGCGACTCCAGGGCACAAGGCCCGAATATATAAAGTGAATGCTTATTGTCTTTCATATAAGGCAATTTTTGTTTGGTTGTAACCAGTTGAGATCAGGTTAGAATGGTATAAAGAATTCTTACTATACTGACAAGGATAAAGCTCATGAGGCCTGTTCTATTGAAGATTTTACTGGTATTCACCCTCGTTCTTTGGGGTTCGACCTCATTTGCGAAGAGATTTTCCAGCAAATACTGTGAATTTGAACTTCCACCAGGGTGGGAGTGCGCTCTCGAAGGAACGGAGTACGTTTGCCAGAGTGACAATGCTGACAGAAAAAAAGAATCAATCATCATTCTAGCTGCCAAAATTCGTGGTGAGCAAGATAGCCTTGATGAATACATGGCCTACCTGAAAAAGCCTAAAGAGTTCGCGCTTCCAGGCGGAAAAAAACAAATCTCTGAAGCTAAGAGTACGAAGATGACCAGAGTTAATGAGCACCAATGGGTTGATGCTCTTCACCTGGCTTCAGAAGTTCCTGGTTTCTACACTCGCTACCTTGCAACTGTAAAAGAAGATCTTGGTGTGGCAGTTACTTTCTCAGTGGGGAAAGATCAGTACGCGGCTTATCAGCCAATCATGGATAAACTCGTTTCAACTCTAAGAGTTTTCCGTCAGAAGAAAGCAGAGCTTGCTAACCTTCGCACAGGAAAATCTGAAGACGCGAATTTTTCTGATACGACATTTAATCCAAACTCGGCGATGGATCTTCAGGCCAACAAAACGAAAAAACGTGGCAATGAAGGCGAAGACGACAATAGCAACATGCTTCTTCTCGGTCTGGGTATAGCCGGCGCCGTAGCCTTTATCATAGCTAAAGGTAAAAAGAAGAAGGGTAGCAAGACTAAGAAAAAGCAAGAATAGTTGGCACCAAAAATGACTACGAACTTTGAATTTTTAGATACTTAAAAGCTTTCCCGCCCCCTAGAGGCGGGAACTTTTTTTTGTGGGGTAAAATAGGATTATGAATAAAATATTTGCAATCATAATGAGTTTCCAATTAATCCTCGCACCGGTGGCATTTGCTCAGCAGGCCGAGACCGGGGTTGATAACTACAAGGCAACCGGGACGGGGAGTGCCGAGGGAGATAAGCAGTACATTAACAGCATGTTGATGACAGGCTCTGGAGCTTTTGGGTCGCTCTTTATTAATTGTCAGGGTGGAATAGGTCAAGACTCGAGCGGTATACCAAGATCCAACACAATTCCATCATTCTCACATTATATTTTTATGGCAGGTGCCATCGTTTTATTAATTGGTGAAATTGTTGCTGCTACCAAACAGCAAAAGCGGGTAAAAGAAGGCGAAGAACAAGCGAAGCGCCTTTCTGAAGCCGTAAAACCTGGTGAGGAACAAACCCAAGAACAAAAAGATGCGCAATTGCACCTATTAAATACTGCACTAGTTGAAGAGCAGGAAAATCGGGATGCTTTAAAACAAAGACAGGATTGGATGACAGCCGCAGAAGTTGTTTACTGGCTGGCCGTTGCCGGAGCAACCACAGAAGTTATTCTTTATGCTGTTACAAAAGCGCTTATGGCCACTTCTACTGCTTTAAAGGTGCCGCCAATTGCTGTTGGCTATCCTGCTGCTTATGCAGCGGAGCAAGCTGTTGGGTACTATTCTTGGAGATTAGTTAACTGTGTAAATGACAGCAACAAACTGACTGTATTAGCAATTGGAGCTGCATACGGGATAATTGGAAGTGCGGGCAAAGGAGCAATGGGTGCTGTAACGGGTGGTATCTCTACCGCTGCTTTCATGTACATGATGTATCAGTTGCTTACTACATTTGGTCAACCACTGAACGCAGCCATGGCTACAGCGCCTGGTCGGGTCGTTATATTTGGTATGTTTGCTGCCTTAGCCTCCACTGTAAGAAGTGGGTATAAGAAGAAAGTAGAACAAGCAGAAAAAAATATCACAGGGCTTAAAAAAGCGATTGTTGATTGGCAAGGAGCAAGCACTGTAACTAGCGAGTTGGTAGCGGCCACTGTTCCTGGCACTGAGGAAGATGAAGTAGGAGATGGAACTAAGAAAGCTCCTAAGTTAAAAACCCTCGCAAAAAATAATAAAACAGGCAAATGTCTTGGCCCTGTCACTGGGGGAGTTGAACATTCTGCAAGAGCTTGTGCGAAGCCGATTAAATTTAATCGCGGAGTTGTTAACTTTAAATCGAATTTTTTAAAAGGTGCTGCTAACCAAGCTCTTGATATGGGTGAAGCCATGGCCAATGATGATATGGATGCAGCCAATACTCATGCAGCTGGTCTGGCCAGCAATGCAGCCAGAGTGAAAGCTGAGGCTCTGGCACTTATTGATACTATGAATGCTGATCGCAAAAAGAAAGGTGAGAAACCTCTCGATTTTGATAAGGAAGTTAAAGCGCAATTGGCGAGCATTTCAAAGATGGGCATGGATGCAGCTAAAGGATCTGGAGCTTTTGGTAGCGGCGCTGGCCTTGCCACGCTAGATAAAGAAGTTCCAAAATCAGAAGAAGCTACAACTGAAGTTACTGCCGCTGTAGTACCTGCAGCTGCTGAAGCAACTCCTGATCTCTCTTTATTAGGTGCTTCTGGAGAAGAGTTAGCCGCAGAGACTCCTGTTGCTGCAAGCGCTGAGCAAAGCCTGGATGATTTTGAATCAACTGAACAAGATGTTTCTAAGAAACCAGAAGTTTCAATTTTTAAACAACTTTCAAATCGATATATTTTGAATTACACCAAAATATTTGATCGTAAAAAAACACCAGAAGCTGTCCCAGAAGAACCGAAGAAGAATTAGTGCCAATTATATAGGTCATAAAAAAGGCTCCGAAAGGAGCCTTTTTTATTGCTAAGTCATTGAAACTTATCATTCTTTTCCTAATCCGAGAGAGTCTTTCTCCTGCCAGAGATATAATTAAATCAAGATTTTAGAGATGTAGCCGATAAGATTAATAAGCTATTTTTTTCGAGCGAGAATATTATGAAAAAACCTATGACTTACATCCTGCTTGCAACAATGACTTCGTCATTATGGGCGAATGATCAGAACCAGAACAATAATCAGCAACAGAATGGTGGTGGTTATGGTGCTTCGTGTACTGCTGAGCTAAAAACCCAACGTGAGGCTCGTATTGCAGCTAAGACTCCCGCGGAAAAAAAGGCAATAGTTTTAAGTCCATGTGAGCAGTTCAATGTTGTGGCGATTATGAATGGCGAGCCAATCCAGTCGACTGATTCCACTCGAACAGCGGATGGAAAAATAACTTGTAAACAAAAAGGCGGATACACAGCGGATTATAATGACTGTACCCGTGTGTTGAATTTGTATAACGGGGCAATGCTGGCCGAGCAAGGGATGTTTGCCGCTCAAAAAGTCAAAGTGACTGAAAGTAACATTCAACAAAATAAAGATATCGCGGCTGCCGCTGCAAAAGGTGATCTGCAGTACGGAGCCATTGAGGTTGTTCGAGAAAGAAATAAGATGAATGAAAAGATGTATAAGACCCAATCAAATGCTTATATTAGCGCTGTGGGAATCCTTTCTACTAATATTACTCTCTGGCAGGGTAAGAACAGTCTTCCAAAAAAATGTAAGTCAGACTTATTAGGTAAAGTCCAAGCAAAAATGGGGTACCCAATAGATGAGGTAGAGTGCCAGGCCATTGCAGAAGAACTTAAAGTCTCTAAAGAGGTTTTTGCTAACAAGGATGCCAGAGCAGCTTTTCTTATGGAACTAGGAACACTGATTAAAAAAGCTGCAGAAGCAAGAAGACTTGCCGGTTTGAGTGAAGAAGAAGGTAAACGACTCGACAAGATTGTAAAAGGTACTGATGAAGAAACAACAGCCTTTGATCCCTGTATGACAAATTCTCTGACTGGCTGTAAGCAAAATGGTCCTAAAAATATAACCGGCGGAAAATTCAATGGTAGTAAAGTAAACTTCGGATCTGCTGGTGGAACTAACACCGATTTTAATATGAATCCTAATGGTACCGGACTTGATGGCGACAACTTTTTACCAGATGGATCATCTCCTGAAAAAGTGGCTGATCTCGCTTCTCCATTTGAAGAAGCAGCAAAAGAAGCCAGTGGAATCCTTGATCCTGCTGGTGAAGCGAGCGTTACTCCTGGTAGTCAAAGCTCTGCCCCTGGCGGTGGAGGCGGCGGCGGCGGTGGAGGCGGAGGTAGTGCCTCTTTAGGTGATGACTTGGCCGGTGCAACTGCTGATGATACGAGTGACCCAGATATTAAAACGAATAAAGTAGCTGGAAAGTATAAGAGCGGTGGCGGTGGATTTCAGGGCGTTGGAAAGAGTGGTGGTAAGGACGGTGCAAACCCTTTTGCCAGTATGTTCGATTCAAAAGGTGAAGAGGGTGGAATTGAAGAAGACCGCTCTATAGCCGGAAATGTGGACGGAGAGGCTTCTGGTCTCTTTGAAAAAATTTCTAAGAAATATGGACAAGTTCAACAAGAGAAACGATTAGATTCGCAAAATTTAGAATAAGAATGAATCAAAATGAAATCTTTGAATATGAGATTTTGATCAAGGAATCCCATCTGGATTCCTTTGGTCATGTCAATAATGCCATCTATGTGCAACTCTACGAAGAGGCCCGATGGGACTTTATCACGAAGAATGGCTTCGGCTTAGATGTAATCCAGAAGAATCAGGTTGGCCCGGTACTGCTTGATCTTCAGGTGCGATTCAAGCGAGAAATCAAAAACCGTGAAATTATTAAAATTCAATCACAGACTCGTGAAATACTCAGTTCTAAAATTATGATTCTTGAGCAGAAGATGATAAACGCACAGGGAAAAGTGGCTTCTGAAGCCGTGTTTACTGTTGGCTTCTTTGATCTGAAGGCCAGGAAATTGATCGATGCAGGTCCTGAGTGGTTAAAGGCTGTCGGGATCAGGTAATTTAGTCTTCACAAGTAAACTCCACCCTTTAATTGCAACCGGAATAATCCAAATATCAAAGGGAACTCTGAACCGTATCTCACTTTTAAAAATATAAACACAAATCATGACCGACAAGATGGGAAGTCCCCAAAGAAGAACTTCTTCTACTTTGTTTGGTGAGCCTTTTAAAAAACACACAAAGACCACCAGACCAATGAGGCAGAAGCAACTGAAGTACAATTCATACAAGCGCATTTGATTCTTAAACTTTGATCCATTCGCAGGCCACAGAGTATTGCCAAAAAATAAAAAAGGAATTCCTTCGAGAGACTGGATTAATACAAAGGGATCGTTCTTGATACAATTCAGACCCTCTTTCATAAAGAAGCTTGAGTCTGTAAAGGGATGATCCCAACGTTTCAGTTTGTTCATACCGAGTTGGTGATAAAGGGGCGATAGCCAGGAGTAACCAGCATTATCTGCATTGTTTTTGAGGGGGCATTTTCCTTCGACAAAGTTTAGGCCTCCAGCGGAAGCACTCATCTGAAATTTTCCAATCTTTTGCTTCGTGAAAAGTCCGTGTCCAACTAGCCCTGTTGAGATGACCAGACAAATGATCACAACATTTTTGATCGATTTTTTACCCTTATATAAAAACAGAACAAGGACAAAAAGCGGGGCATAGAAGATGTGCACTCCCTTGATCAAAAAAGCAGCAAAAAACACGACCGCCCATAGGAGGGTAAAAACCATTTTCTCCTCACGAACGAGTTTCAGTGTGAGCCACGCAAGAGTAGATAAAAGAAAAATAAATACGTTCTCGGACAGCGCATATCCTGTAAAAGCAATCCAGGGCAAATGAACAGAGCCAAGGGCCAAACTCATGAGACCAATTTTTTCTCCAAAAGATTCTCTTGTTACTTTCCACATTATGAAGAGCGTAAGAGTTCCGGCCATAATCTGTAACCATTCCAGCGCAGTTATCCATTTTGGGGTTAGGGTCTTAAGCAGGAGAATCAGGTAAGGAAAACCAATCGGCTGAAAAAAGTGGGAAGGGCGCCATTCATTTATTCTGATCAAATCGGCCACTTGAACGTAGTTGGCCATATCTGAATAGAGGGAGCCGCCAATGGGATTTATAAACTGAACGTACGCCAGTCTTAAAAAAAAACCGAAGGCAATTATGATGTAAGCGAAGCGTGAATCTTTAGAGATCATTGAATTAATGTAAGTGATTTTTGATCGAAGGGCAAAAAAAAGGCTGCCCTTGCGGGCAGCCTTAAGGAAATCGTTAGAAATTAATCGCAGTAACCGTCGTTGTTGTAGTCATTGCAAGTGTTTGTAGTCTGACGGTCATCGCACATGCCGTCATGATTCGTGTCATAACAAGTGTTGGTGTCTTGCTGATCGCAGTAACCATCATTGTTATAGTCGTTACAAGAGTTCGAACCACTATTGTCGTTATAGTTGTCGTCGTAATCATCGTAAGTAGGTCTTGAATAGTCATAACCCTGATCACGGTAAGTTTCAGAACAGAAGAAACGGTACTGACCATTTTGTCCGTTTAGACGATCACGTTCATAAGAACACTGATCGTATCCTGAGTTACAAATTTGGTTCCAGTAAGTTTGAACAACACGGTGATCGTATTGATCAACTAGCTGATAGTTACAGTAGTCGTTTGTTGAGTAACGGTTTCTGTAACCGTTGTAAACATAGTAAGGGTAGTTATCAATTGTCCAATAACCATTGTTATATCCAGATGCTGGGAAAAAGATCCAGTTGGCGTAGATATAGTTAGGGTAAGAACGGTTAACCCATGAGTACCAGTCATAAGATCTGTAGTAGCGAACTGAGTGGTAGTACGGAGTCGCGTATGGAGAGTGATAATAATTCACGTACCGTACTGGAGTGTATCCATATGGGTTGTGATAAGTAGACGTTCCATAATTGGTACGAACAGGTGGATTATAACGAGGACCACGAGGAGTCGTTGGACGAGTTGGTCCTGAGTATCCACCAGTGTTTGAACCTGGATTTGGATTATAACGAGGACCACGAGGAGTTGTATAACCACCAGTCGTTGAGCCTGGGTTTGTTGGACGTGTTGGTCCAGAGTATCCACCAGAAGTTGAACCAGTTCCTGAACCAGGATTTGGATTATAACGAGGACCACGTGGAGTTGATCCACCTGTTGATGATCCTGGGTTTGTTGTTGGACGAGTTGGTTGAGTTACAACAGGACCTGATGAACCGCCGCCATTACCTGGGTTATAGCGAGGACCACGAGGAGTTGAGGAACCGCCCGAAGAAGATCCACCGACTGAGCCTGTTGATGGTGAAGATGGTCTACTCGGATTACCGCCGCCGCCGCCCGGAGGGTTATAACGAGGGCCGCGAGTTTGAGCGAAAACTTCCTGATCTACGATTAACGTAGATAACAGAAATACAAATGCAGTTGATAATTTCATAACGTCTCCAAAATTGAATGAGATGTTTCCAATCCTTATTTGATACCTATTTAAAATCACATAAGAAACGAGATTTTACTTACAGCGTCGTAGGGCTAAAATGGCACCATGGTAACAAGCTGGAAATACTAAATAATTTGGGATGTAAAAAATTCAAAAAAAATATGCCTAACTTCTTGAAATGTAAGAAGTATCAGAACGCACCTAGCGTTTGGAGTCAGTCTGGCCCTGAATTGGGACTAGGGGAGGTCAAAACTCATCATGTAGCGCTGAAAAATCTCTTGGGCGTGCTCTAGAATAATCTCTTTAAAAATGATTTCACTCTCTTCAATGTTTCTTTTGAAAAGTGAAAATGTGTAGACGTCGATGACCCTGCGAGAGATGGGGTAATAACTTAGGTGCCAGCGCTCGGGAGAAACTCCCCCTTGGTCAGTTACGAATGGACGAAAGAAACCAAAATCATTTTTTTGTGAAAATTGTGAATCTAGCCACTCATGAAGTTTTGCAGCTGGGCCAGTCCCAATACATTCTGAAGGAACAAGTTTTACATCTGCTGCAGCTTGAGTATTGGCATCGTATACATCGATGTCACTTCCCCAGTGATGTCTCGAGCATCCAGGTAGGGCCGACCATCTTAAAATGGCGAATACTATTTGAGTGGGGGAGAGTTTGGAGAATTCAAGCGGGCGTTCTTGATCATCGAGGAGTTGTCTTTCGCCAGTTGCTTTTGCGTTCCAAATTTTAAGTTGGCGGGCGTAGTCCCTGAAGGCACTTGCGATCTGGAGATCGAATCCCGCTTGTGTAGCATTTTGCTGAAGCCTTAAAAAGTCTTTCAGCATTTGATGGTGGACTAAATACTTAGTGCCCTCTAGGGGCACTAAGTGTTCTTGGGTTTTACCGAGAAGAATATCTATATTCATTTATTCAACGATTTCCGTTTTATTAGGAGCATCTGCAGGGGCACTATTATCTCCCTCGAAGAGGCGTCTCATTCCGCTTCTCTTATAGCGGTTGCTGAGAACATCAAAGATGTTAGTGTGCGAGCCGCTGTTGATATCGCTATCACCAGTGTCTATTTCTTTTTCCATGACTTCAGCAATTTCAATTTCTTCAGTACCTGCTTCGTCTGTTGCAACTGGTGCATCAGGCATTTCAATTTCATCGTTGAAATCAGCTCCATGAGTGCGACTTCCAGCTTTGGCAATATCATCTTCTTTTTTCTCTTTAAGTTCTTTATCAAGGGCCGCTGCTGCTCCAGCAGGTGAGCTTGGAAGAGCATTTGTGCCTCCACCCATAGACAACCCAGCGCCACTGGCTATCAACCCTTTCTCAAGGCTGGCAGCAAAAGCATCTTTCTCTTTTGCGGCTTTAGGGTCACCTTTGGCCAACATTTGATCAGCAGCCGCTTTAATTCTTGCAGCGTTGATACCTGCAGAATCTGAGATATCTCCACCACCAAGATTACCATTCAATAAATCCTGAGCAGGGGCACTACCAGCACTGATCATTTTAAATGTTCCTGGCTTGAATCCCTTCATTGAGAACCCTGAAGTAATTTTCATACAATTCTTCTTGGCCCGACAAGCACATTTCGGGTCCACAACAGAGTTCTGATCGAGACAAACTTTATCGTTACCACTACTTTGTCCAAATGGATCGTAAGCCATTTTTGAAAATCTATTCGCACAGACTGTATCTTTAGCGCGGGCCGGATTTTTCTTGTTGTCTGGCGTGTAACAGTAACAAATAGGTTTACAAGAATTTGCTCTGTCTTCTTCCTTACAAGTTAATAGTCCATTCGCAGTTACAAATTCTTCTTTCATTTCACGTAATGTTTTCGCTCTCTCTTTGGCCAACTTCATCTGTTTATTCATGTGGCCGGCCATGATTCCCATCCAGCCTCCGAGAACTCCGTTGATTCCAATTCGGACTACAGGTTTCCCGATTTGTTTCATGAGCCAGCCACCAGTTTGCTGAATTTTTCCGTCCAGTTCACCGGCTTTGAGGGGAGTTCCACCATTCAATTTGACTCCACCTAGAATAGATTTTAAGCCGACGGCAGCAGTGATGACAGTTCCACCAACACCGAGGATCTTGCTCATGTTGTCTTTCTTCTCAGGCTCTACAGCCGCCGCCGCTGCCTCTTCTGCCGCTGCTGCTGCTGTATCTGCAGCTGAACAAGCGGAATCTCCCGCTGCACAAGCGTTAGGAACTAAAACATTGGCAATATGATTAGTGATTTCGGAAAGAAGTGGGATCTGTTTCAGATCTTTTGCCATATCTTCTTCGATGTAGCTGACTTTCGAGTAGTTCTCAAATTCTACTGAGTTCATTTCGTTCATAAGCTGCATCAGCTGTTCTGCATCTTTTGCAGTTGAAAGGTTGTAGGCAGCAACTCTTTGCATTTTTTCTATGCCTTCAATTGTTTTGGGTTTAGGTGCGGAGAAACATAGATTTTCCATTTGCATTGTTGGCGTACACACCGGCTCGTCTTCTGTAGGAACATTTGGCTTCTCAAATTTCTTCTCGCGACCAGCTTTTTCGGCTTCGAGCCTCTTGATTTCAGCATCTCTTGTTGATGCCTCGCTTTCAAGTTTTTTTGTCGCGCAAGCTGGATCGGCTGCGCATTTCTTGTCTTCTAACCCTTTTTTTTCAGCTTTGAGTTCATCCAGTTTTTTTTCATCAGCTTTAATTTTTTCTTGTTCCTCTAATTTTTTTGCTTCCCCTTCCTTACGTGTAGTCTCGGCTTCGTCGGCTTTTTGGGCAGCTTCGTCTGTGGAGCACGTAAGCTTCTGGACCGTTTGAATATCTGCTGGACGAGCAGCGAGTGATGCTTGATCTGTAAGTTTGATTCTTGTCTTCGCTGCCTTTAACTGAAACGCCTCAACCGTTGCCGCAATGGCACCAGCCGCAAACAGACCAGTCGCTGCGAGGTAAAAACCTTTTTTCGTCTTAGCCGTCTTCGCAACCTGATCTTCATTCTGAGCCAAAAACTCAAAGGCTTGAGATTGAGCCTCTGTAGCTTCTGTTTTTCTTTTATCAACGCCTGATCCAGCTTTATGAACAACGGTGTCGTCCCATTTTTTCTGAATCGCATCGAGTTTTGATTTGTGATTAAAATAGCCATAAATTTCACCAACTGCGAGAGCGGCAGCAGCAGCGTACATCAACAGTAGTGAAGGAGGTTTACATGAGAATGAAGCCTCAGCCTTTTTCGCTTTGGCTTTATTGACTAGCACTGTGGTGACGATTAAAAGAGGAATACCAATGGCAGCAGCACTCGCAATACCAGTTCCTACAGTTCCACCGCGTTTACCAAAAGGATTTTCACTAGTCGCTGCAGCTTTTCCTTTCGCAATATCTTCTAAGCACTTTTTATTATCTCCGCAACTATCGACAGCATTACTTGTATTAAGTGTTTCCTGAGTCACATTACATCTGCCTAGACTTGAATTCCATGCTTGGCCTGCAGGGCAGGTTTGGGCGAGGGCTTCGGCCGGGAGAAATAATGATCCCCGAAGTGGGCTGATCACGAGCTCAAAACAAAGTAAGAGCGAGAGAAATTTCATGGCTGTCTTCATAAGGTCCCCTAAGGAATTAAAATCTATTAAGTTATTATAATCGCGGACTTGAATTTCCCTCAGAGGATAGTCTTTGCCGCTTAAGCCTTGTGAAGTTTGACGTGGGGTAAATTCACATGATTTCAATGAGTTGGTTGGTAAATAAGGAGTTTTCGAAAGCTTGCTACTGGGGCTAGAATGTTGACTTATAAAGTTGGCATAAATGACAAAGCTCCTATCCCTGATCACCATCCTCTTCTCCCTGGTTGCCCAAGCCCAGAACCCCATCGTTTTGCGGCCTGGAGACGTTTTATTGCAACCCCTGAAGTGTTGGGCCTGCTCATTAATAGAGGCAGAAGAGGAAACCATTTATTCCCACATCGGAGTGGTAGTTGCGGTGGAACCTGAGGTTTTAGTGGGTGAAGCCTTTGGGACAGTTAGAAAAATTGCCTTGGCAGAATTCAATACTAAGACTGAACCTGGCCAGAAACTGATGGTGCTGAGGTTTCGAAATGATGAACTATCCGCAGACATTCAGAATACTGCTCCAGCCTTTTTAGAGCTGTTTAATCAGGAATTTTTGGGCCGCAAATATGATCACGACTTTCGGTGGAATAATTTCGACGAGGCCGGTGAGCAGAAATATTATTGCTCAGAGCTAGTCTCAAAATTATTTCAGGCCTTTGTGGGAATCGATACTCCGATCAAACGTATGCACTTTCAAAAAAATCGTGATAGTTGGATGACCTATTTCAGAGGAAATATTCCTGATAATGAATGGGGGAATTCCCCAGGTGATTATGAGCGCTCAGAGCTTTTCTACCAAGTCGGTGAGCTGTGAAGTTATGGCTGGAAAAGATTCATTTGGATCTTAAGGTTAATTGGAAACTTTCTCGCAACCAGACAACTTTTAAAGAAAATTACATTGTTCATCTTGAAAACAAAGAAGGCATTTTTCGGTCTGAAATCGCTCCTAATATTCGTTATGGTGAAACACCTGAGAAAATCCAGCTGCAGTTTGATCAATGGCTCAAACAAACTGATATAGAGAAAATCAAATCAGAAAAAGAACTGACAATAGCTTTGGACAAAACAAACCTATTTCATTCTTTGCGTTTTGGACTTGAGTCGGCTTTTCTGTCTGCCTTTGCTAAGCACGAAGGTGAGGACTTGGGGGAGTTTCTTAAACTTCCGCGTCCTGTACCGGTTGAGACATCCTTCTCTATGCCGATTATGCCGATTAATGAAATTGCTGATTATTTGGCGGCCATTAAAAGATTTTCCTCACTAAAAATTAAGGTCGATGCTGAAACGGCAGTTGGCATGCTCTCAGAAATTAAAAAGCATACCAGTGTAAAACTTAGAGTTGATGCCAATGAGGGCTGGAAGGACTTGGATACTTTCATGAAGTTTCAGGAAACGCTCAAAGGTATGAATATTGAATTAATTGAGCAGCCTTTTCCTTCGTCTATGCAAGCCGAGTATAAAGAACTTAAAAAACACACGCCGTATAAAATTCTCGCTGATGAATCGATTGAAGATGTAGGGAATTTCGCGGACCTTGCCTCCCAGTTTCATGCGGTTAATATCAAGCTGATGAAAACGGGCTCTCTCATTAAGGCCCGGGACTTTATCCTTGAGGCCAAGCGGCATGATATGACGGCGATGATGGGCTGTATGATCGAGACCTCGATTGGTATTTCTTACGGAATGCTTTTTGGGGGCATGGTTGAGTATGTGGATCTGGATGGCTTTTTGCTGGTGAAAGATGAGCCTTATAAGCTGGTGAATGAATCAAACGGAATTTTAAGTCTTTAACCCTTCTCGTTTTCAATTTTGCAACTTCTTGAAAAAATGGAGAGATTTCATGTCCTACTTCGGCTGTCGTAGCTAAATTCACATATATTGATTTTTTGTCGCAAAAATGTGACAATTGAAAGGACTGATGTGGATGTCGTAGTTTTGGATCAATGTAAAAAAGAGATTGATGATTTCCCTTCTGAAGTGAAAGAAGATCTTTTTGACACAGTAAGAGATCTTCGTGAAGGTATGCAACTAACAATGCCTGTCTCTAAAAGAATGCTGGGTATGGGGCCGGGTGTCTATGAGCTTCGATTTAAGGATAGGTCAGGTATATATAGAATCATTTATGTTATGAAGAAAAATGATGCCATCTACTTAGTTCATGGCTTTAAAAAGAAAACTAATAAGACTCCTGTTAAAAACATCGAAACAGCTTTAAGAAGGATAAAATCGATATGAAGGCAAAAAGATACAAGGACATTGATGATTTTGCTAGAGACCTTGGAATCTCTCCTGAGCGCATTGGTATTTCTGCTATGAAAACCAAACTCAAATTACGTATTATTCAAGAAACTAAAAAAAGAAACTATTCAAGTGCTGAGCTTGCCCAACTCTCAGGTCTCACGAGGACTGTTGTTTCAGGTATTATTAACGGTAGTCTTCAGAGTGTATCTCTAGAACGCTTGATTAGATTAGCGGCATCAGTTGATCTTGTAGTTAATTTGAACATCAAAAAAGCAGCTTAAATAAAAAAAGGCCCGTTTCCGGGCCTTTCAAATTTCTAGAATTTATTTTTTTCTTAGTGGTGACCTTGTCCGTGTGCTCCGTGAGCGTGACCATGAGTCATCTCTTCAGCAGTTGCTGGACGTGAACCAACGATTTCTACGTCAAAGAAAAGATCTTTGCCGGCCATCGGATGGTTACCATCAACAGTTACTTCATCAGATTCAATCGACATGATGGTGAACACTGGTGAGTGCTGATCATTATTTACTTGGAATTGATCACCAACAGTAAGTTGAGCATCTGGTGGGAACTGAGTTTTTTTAACTTTAACTACGAGCTCAGCATTAACGTCGCCGTAAGCATCAGCAGCTTTAACTTCAATTTTTTTCTTATCACCAACGTTCATGAGGGCAACAACGCTCTCAAGACCAGGGATAATTTGCTGACTGCCTTCAAGAAAGTAAAGCGCTTCATCACCAATTGATGAATCCAAAACTGTTCCTGTTTTATCTGTGAGGGTGTAGTGGAACCCGATAACTCTTTTCATACGATCTCCAGTATTTATGATGTCAGTTAATCTTCTTAACTATTGATAAACAAAGTTCTTTGTCGCGAGTCATAGTTTCTATCGCGCTTGTGTCCAGTTTGGCAAATATGTTGGCAACAATTTGGAAGGCTTTTTCATCCTTATCAAATCTGTTTTCAAGGGGCAGAGGAATTTTGAAGAGACCAATAAGGTCAGTCCAAAATTTTTCTTCTACCGCTGCAAGTGCGACGTAATTTCCATCTTTTAATCGGTAGAGAGAGTAGCACGGGTAGGCGCCATTATGCAGAAATTTTGTCCGTTTTTGAGCCTGTAGTTCTTTAGACCAGAAAGGGGTCAATATGGTCTCTGCCGTCTCAAAAAGATAACTAATTGATTTAACAACTCGGTTTTCTTCTCTGGCAGTGAGTAGGTTGGAGAGAAGTTGTGTCGCGACTTGTTGGCCAAATGCTATTCCAGCAATCGGGAAAAATGGGGGATCTACAATCTGGTCATCCACGTGGGCCACATGGAGTGATAAAAAACCACTGAGGGCGAGGGCATTTAAATCATGCATGGCCTTTTTATGATCTTTAGAGGCTTCGAGTTCCACGATGGCAATCGGGCGATTCAAAGCGGCCAGAGTCGCATCATCCAGGCCCAGAGTCTCTTTAAGTTTTGGGGACAAGGATAAGAGTACTCCGTCAGCATCTTTTAAAAGGCCTGCGATGATGGATTTGATATCAGGGGATTTGAAATCAAATCTTAAAATCTTTTTGTTCTGATTGAGTTCCCGGTACCAATCTTCAAAACTGTCGTCAAAATCTGAAAAAGATCCTGCTAAAAAGGGATCTTTATGTTTCTCATCTTCGATTTTGAAAACGTCATAACCAAAGTCACTTAAAATTTTTCCTGCAAGCGGCCCTGGTAGTCTATGAGTGAGATCAAGGATCTTAAGTTTTTTAGCCATCGCTTGGTTCCTGCATTTTGAAAAGTTCTCTGAATTTTGACAAACCTTTATCCTGAACTTCGCATGAATTCTTGGTACAGATTTGATAGCTCTCGGTATCGGTATTCTGGTACGTGATCACAAAGCGCGAAAAGAAATGGTTTCTCATTTCAAGAAACTCTACTTTTTCAAGCCACGCATGAGGTACTTCAACCCGGCGGAAAATATCTTTAGGGTATGTGAGGGCCCTTAAGCCTTCTCCGTGACCCAGCGGATTCGTCAGAGCGAACTGAGCAAATTCTGAGTAATGGTTGCCGAATATTTCTTCCGGTGAATACTTGGAATCAATCACACTCAGGCGGTGTAAAAGATGAACAAAAGTCATCACGGATGAACGATAAGACTGATCAAAAGTAGGGGCCACAAGGTTGTCAAATCCTGGAGTGGCAGCTGCAATTGATGTCAGGTAGAGCTGTCCGTCTTTTAAGAAGTTTCCTAAAATAAAATCTACCGTCTCAAGAGCATTCTTTTTAAATGTCTCGTTACCTGAAATTTCATAAAGTCTTATTTGAGCGTCAGAGAAACTTACGTAGTCTTCAAGATAGAGCGCCTGAGATTCAAGAGTGTTGGCGTGGCGAATGATGTGCTTGCCAGTTGCTTTGTCCACCACAATGAATTGTTTTAAGCAACCTTCAACTGTTTGCTGAATGAGAGTTAGTGCCTGACTTTGAATTACATCAACTGGGCAATACTGAACAACATCGGCAAGTGCGGAAAGGAGCATGTAGTTCCAACCAGCAATTCCTTTTCTGTCAGTTGCAGGAGGAACTCTCATCTTACGCTGCTCAAGAAGGCGTCTTCTGATGTCCCGAATTTCCTGCCATCCATCTTGCGTGTAGTATTCACCTTTAAAGGCAGGATTTAAGGAAAGAACATTGAGATGGTGATCAAAATTTCCTTCCTGAGTGATATTGAAATATTTGAGGAATTGATCAAGCTTGGCCTGTTGCTCGACCGGAGCATCCTGGAAACTTTCTTCGAACTCTTCTTTGGTGAATGTAAAATAAAGTCCTTCTTGTCCTTCAGAGTCCGCATCTTGAGCACTGAAAAAATATCCATCATCAGAAACCATCTCTGTCTGGAGATAGTCGAGTGTCTGGAGTATGCCGTCAAAAACAATAGGAGAAGGGTAGAACTGGGAAAGTTTTGAGAGAACCTTTAATAGACCTGCCTGATCATAAAGCATTTTTTCGAAATGGGGCACGATGAACTTATCATCTACTGAGTATCTGTGAATTCCGCCTTTGGCATGATCATAGAGGCCACCCATCAGCATTTTCTCCAGAGTCTCAACCACATGTTGACCTTGCTCTTTAGGGATCATTCCCTCGAGGATTTGCTCACACGTCCATTCATAAAATGGGAAGTGAGGGAACTTGGGTGCTTTTCCATAACCACCATTTGTGGCATCAGCATAATTTGTAAGAGCATTCATTATTGCCGAAGGCGCAGGAAAGTGACCTTTGTATTCAACTTTCTTTTCCACAGTTTGTGGTTTTTTTAGTTCTTCCACAATCTTGTCAGCATTTTCGTATATAGTTTTGTCTCCAGAGGTATGGAGTTGGTTTATATGTTTGAGCATATCCATGAAGCTCGGCATGCCTTGTTTACCCACTTTCGGAAAATAGGTTCCAGCAATGAATGGCTTTCCACCGGGAGTGAGAAATATGGTGAGGGGCCAGCCACCACGACCTGTCATCAGAGAACAGACGTTTTGGTAATAGTTATCGAGATCTGGATATTCTTCGCGGTCGACTTTGATTGAAATAAAGTGCTCGTTAAGGAAATTTGCCGTGGCCGTATCTTCGAAAGACTCGTGGGCCATGACATGGCACCAGTGACAAGAAGAGTAGCCGATTGACAAGAATATGAGCTTGTTTAGTTCTTTAGCTTTTCTAAGGGGTTCGTCACCGTAGGCATACCAATGGATCGGATTTTCAGCATGTTGCTTAAGGTAAAGAGACTTCTCTAGATGTAATTTGTTTTCAGACATAAAACCTCGAAATTTGGTGGGAGGGCTGAATGTGGTACGTTATGTAGGTATTTATCTTCAATGGTTTAGCTTAGCTTGGTCAAGGAAATTTGCTTTTTAAGACCGAGCAAGATACAAGAGAGGGAGTATGGAACAAACGACCGGAGAGACTAGTGCAGTAAATGCACTTGAAATCTCGGCGGAGGAAAAGTCGAAGAAATCTTTCTTCAGCTCTTTCTTCTCCACTTACAAAATTCCTCTGTTTTCACTCGTGCTTTTCGGTTCATTCGCTTTGCACGCCCTTTATCCCCAGACTTTTAATTTTGGATTCAAGCGTCAAAAGACTTACCGTTTCAAAAGTGACTCACTGGGCTTTTTTATCGGGGACATCAGTTTTTTCGCTAATAATAGCTACGACGAAGCTGAGGCCCAGATTGTTGGCCTGTTTCCACCCAAAATTCAGAAAAAAGTAAAACGAGTCATTCGACCGGTTCTTATTCTTTGTGAAAAACATCAATTAGACCCATTTTGGGTACTTTCTGTGATGTGGACTGAGAGTCATTTCAAGCAAGAGGTTACTTCAAAAAAAGGAGCCCGCGGTTTAATGCAATTGATGCCAGCGACCTATATGGAAACCCTCTCTTATATGAGGACCAATAACATTAAGATTGAGTCTGACCGCGGCGAAGAATATCTTCGCTATCAATACGGCCATGCCTACAACGATATGGGGTACTCCAAGTTGGTAGGGAAGCTCAGAAATCTTGAGGTCGGTATTTTTTATTTAAAAAACTTGCTGGTGGCGTTCAACGAGAACCACTATTACGCTACAGTCGCTTATAACATGGGCCCTTATTGGACCAAAGGTCAGTTGAAAAACAACCTTCCTGTTGGGGAAAACAATCATTACTTAAATAAAGTTTTAAAGAACTACTACCATATTACTAAAACACTGAGCCAAACTACCAATGTCACTTTCATCCCGAGAATCTAATCTCGCTCAGTATAGAGAAGCGATACTTCAGTTAAACTCAGAGTTCTTTTTGATGCTTTCAGAAAGAAGATCTCTTAGTTTGAAAATTCAGGAATTAAAAAATACCTCTGGCCGGTATTCACACTTTGATCCTGAACGAGAAAAATTATTATTCCAGCAAATGAAAGATGAAATGAAGGGATCTAGCATTAAGGAGCTCCTGGCATTTTCACTCATGATGGAAGATCAAGCGATGGCGATGGCCCCTGGATCTTACCCAACATGGTCGAGTGGCGTTCACCTCACGGAGCCTTCTAGAGAACTTTATTCAATGATTAACCCTGTTCTGCTTAAAACCTGCCACCCAGAGCTCTTTAACCGTCTTGCTTTGAGTTCCGAATTTAGCTTTTTAAAAGAGTTCTGATTGCCGAACTAGCCGAGAGTCTCTATCATCTGATCGTATGAAAAAAGACCAAGTTATTGCATTAGATGGACCATCAGGGAGCGGCAAGTCAACTGTCGCAAAATTGGTTGCCCAAGAACTCAATTTAATCTACATCGACACCGGCGCCATGTTTCGGGCCGTGGCTTATGCCCTTCAGCATACAGGTATTGAATTTACAAAAAGTAAGCTTGATCCAGCGGATGAGCAAAAAATCCAGGATTTTTTTCATCACCACCGTTTTCAATTTGCGCCTCAGCCTGGCGTCTTGGTTCAGTTGGATAACCTTAATCTGACAGATGTCATACGAGAGCACCACGTCTCTAGACTTGCTTCACAAATTTCAAAACATAAAGTGATCCGTGATTTCCTTGCCCACTGGCAAAGAAGTATTGTGGAAGACCGTCCGGCAATTTTGGATGGCCGTGATATTGGAACAGTTATTTTTCCCAACGCAGTGGTGAAGGTGTTTTTGACTGCTTCGGCAGAAGAGCGTGCCCTTAGACGATTCGAAGAACTAAAGGCCCGCGGTCAAACAGAGCATGATTTTCAGTCTATTTTGAAAGATATTAAAGAAAGAGATCATGAAGACATGACTAGAGAAAGCGCCCCTCTTAAAAGGGCCGTCGATGGTCTCGAGCTGGATTCCACCGGAAAAACCATCCCAGAGATGGTTCAGTTTATTGTTAATTTATGGAATGAACGAAAAGGTAGTTTATGATTCTTACTCAGGATAAATTCCAATCAATTATTGAATCGTTTTCAAAACTGGGCCCAATTCTTGTAGTGGGGGATCTTGGTATTGATAAGAATACTTATGGAGAAGTCAGAAGAATTTCTCCCGAAGCTCCGGTTCCTGTACTTGAAGTGAGTAAAGAGTGGAACAAGCTAGGACTTGCTGCCAACGTCAGCGATAACTTAAAGAGCCTAATGGTTGCCTCAACTCTTTGTGGAGTCATTGGTGAGGACTCCCGCGCAGGTTTGGTGGAAGACCTTTTGGAAGAGAGGGGACTTAATACCTGGGGACTCGTGCGTGATAAAAACCGCATGACGACATTTAAAGAAAGAGTTACCACATCGACCCAGCAAATTTGCCGCGTTGATTATGAAACTAAAGACCAGGTAGATGACGAAACCCTAAAGCGGGTAACGGCTCGAATTCAAGAATTTTCACAGACCCATTCTGGTGTGATCATAGAAGATTACGGCAAAGGGCTTTTTAGTGAAGAGCTTTGTCAGCGAATCATTTCCATCTATAAAGAAAAAAATCTCATGATCGCCGTGGATCCGTCCCGGTCGAGTCCACCGTCGTGGTACAGAGGGGCAACTCTATTCAAGCCGAACAGACTTGAATCCCACATTATTGTTGAAGCTCTGGGATATTTTAAAGAAAGAAACCTAGAGACTATTGCCAAGATTCTTGTGGATAAACTTCAGTTCGAAAAAGTTGTGATCACGCTTGGCCCAGACGGGATGGCGATGCTTGATACTAAAGGCGATGGTAAGCTTCAAATTATTCCGACTGCCGCCAGCGAAGTCTTCGATGTTTCCGGCGCGGGTGATACAGTGATTGCGGCCATTACGGCTTCACTTCTGAGTGGCGCGACTCTTGAAGAAGCCGCCTGGGTTGGTAACTGTGCTGCTGGAGTCGTGGTTAAAAAACGAGGGACTGCACTTTGTTCAAAAGAAGAACTGAGTGAGTACTTTCAGAACTTGCGCAAACTAATTAAATAATGCTCAAACTTGAAACGCCCTCCCAAGGGCTGCTTTTTTTTGGGCTTCTCTACCGCTCTGATCTTTTCACACAAGAATATTTGCTGCAAAAAGTAGAAAGTCTCTATGGTAAGCAGATTTCTTTTACCCCCAAATTTAATCCCTTGGCCGCTTATTACTCCAAAGAGATGGGTGAGGAAAACCTTCTCAAGAGAATCTTCTTTGTTTCCTCAGGTGCGTTCCCTCGCGAATTCTTGCTCACGACTAAGCTTCTAAGTTTGGAGTGGGAGGCAGAGTGGGCCCAAGAGGGCAAACGGATGGTCAATGTCGACGTAGGGTTTTTGAGTGCGGAAAATTTCATCCTTGCGACGACTAAGAATTATTCCCACCGAATTTTTTTGGGTCAGAATATTTTTGCCGACCTGACTTATCAATGTCAGGAAGGTCAGTTTCAGGCCCTGCCTTGGACTTATCCTGATTTTAAAGATCAGGAGAAAATAGAATTCCTGAGTTGGTGCCGCACTTTCTTGCTGATGAGCAGCAAAATCACAACTACTTAAACCTCAATCTTTTCAATTGATAAGGCCCCTGATACCCTTTTCGGCGTATAACCAAAAGGAATCCCATGCAAGTACTCGAGAGTCTTCTCGATAATTTTAAAACAGAACTGAATTCTATTCAAAAGATCGCGGATCTTTTGAATTTGAAGTCTAAATACATTGGTAAACAAGGACCACTGGCAGATGTGATGAAAAACATCAAGGATGCCACCCCTGAAGAAAAAAGAACTCTCGGCTCTAAGGCCAATGAACTCAAGAATACCATTGAAGCCTTGGTTTCTGCCAAAATGTTGGAACTTGAAACTGAAGAAATCAATCAGTCCCTTTTAAAAAACAAAGTTGATTTTTCATTAACTGACACGGTCCTTGATAAGGGGCTTCAGGCCGCTGGTCTTCATCCTGTGACTATTATTCAGCAGGAGATTGAGGACATTTTCATTTCCATGGGGTTTGAAGTCCTGGACGGGCCGCACATTGAAGATGAATTCCACAACTTTGAGGCCCTGAATATTCCTGCCACTCACCCTGCGCGTGATATGCAGGATACGTTCTGGTTTGCCGATAAAAAACACTTGCTCAGAACCCATACATCGACCATTCAGGTGCGTGGAATGAAAGAGCGCAAGCCGCCATTTCGTTTCGTGGGCCCGGGAAAAGTCTTTCGCTGTGAGCGAACTGATGCGTCTCATGAAATGGTTTTTCACCAGCTAGAAGGTATGATGGTGGGGGAAAATGTTTCTGTTGGTAACTTGATTTATTTCATGAAAACACTTTTGACTGAAATCTTTAAAAAAGAAGTGGAAGTGCGTTTGCGACCTGGATTTTTCCCTTTCGTAGAACCTGGTTTTGAGCTTGATATCAAATGTCTTATCTGTGGCGGAAAAGGCTGTTCAGTCTGTAAACATGTTGGCTGGGTGGAACTCCTTCCGTGCGGGATGGTTCATCCAAACGTTCTTAAGGCCGGCGGCATTGATCCGGAAAAAAATAACGGATTCGCCTTTGGTCTGGGCCTCGATCGTCTGGTGATGATGAGATACGGCATCGACGATATCCGTCATCTTCATTCTGGAGATTTACGTTTCAATTCTCAATTTAAAACTTTTTAGGACACCATATGCTTATTTCTTTGAACTGGATTAAAGACTTCGTTGATCTTCCTGAGCTTTCCCCTAAGGAGTTGGGCTCACTTTTCACTCTGGCCACGGCCGAAGTGGAAGACGTGATCGTCAAAGGGGATAGCCTCAAATCTATTCTCTGTGTTGAGATTAAATCTCTCAAACCCCACCCGGAAGCTGACAAGTTAAACCTTGTGACTTTTGATTACGGCGGCGGCAATTTGAAAGAGGTTGTCTGTGGCGCTCCAAACGTGCGTGTGGGCCTCAAGGTTCCTTACGCTGCGATTGGAACAACTCTGCCTAACGGAATGACCCTTGAACCTAAGAAGATCAGAGGGATCTTATCCGATGGAATGCTGTGCTCAGAAACAGAGCTTGGATTGGGTGAAGGCAAAGGCGGTTTGATGGAACTGGGCTCTGACGTCAAGCCTGGAACTCCGCTTCCCGAATACCTCAAACTTGAATCCGATATTATTTTTGATGTGGATAATAAATCTCTGACTCACAGACCGGATTTATGGGGCTACCTAGGTCTGGCGCGGGAGTTTGCCGCCAATCATAAAAAACCACTCAAAAATCGTTTTAACCAGGAGTGGGAAAAGAAAATTGAGGGCCAATTTAATAAGGCCTTGCCCCCTGTCACGCTCGATATTTCTCAAGACTCATCATGTTTGGCCTATTATGGTCTTTCTTTAGATATTCCTAAAATGGGGGAGACTCCGACTCTCATCAAAACTCGTCTCGAATCTGTAGGCCTTCGTCCTATCAATTTGATTGTGGATATTAGCAATTACGTCATGGTAGAGCTTGGAATCCCAAATCATATTTTTGATCGGACGAAAATCGCCGGCGAAAAAATCAGTGTCCGTCATGCTGAAAAAGATCTTAAATTTCAGACACTCGATCTTCAAATGCGGGACCTGAATCCTTCCGATACGGTTATTTTTGATACTGAAAAACCTTTGGTCCTGGCCGGACTTATGGGTGGACTTGAAAGTGGAGTGACTCCAGATTCAACGAAACTTTTTTTAGAAGTCGCCAACTGGGAAGCGCACGAAGTGCGAAAAACTTCAGTGCGGTTGGGTCTAAGAACTGATTCCTCTCAGCGCTACGAAAAAACACTTGATAGTAACCTCTGTTACCGAACACTTTTGAGAATTGTGGATCTCATTTCAGAGCTTTGTCCTGGAACCACAAGTGTGGGTGGACCGGTCAAATTTGTTCGCGAGGATAAACTCTCTAAGGCCATAACTCTTAATATTTCTCATAAAGAAATCGTCAGTTCACTCGGAATGGAGATTCCCAAAGAGCAAATTATAGACATCTTTAGTCGTCTTGATTTTAAGGTGAATGATAATAATTCCGTTTTTGAAGTCACTGTTCCTACTTACAGAACAACCAAAGATATTAGCTGCAAAGCAGACCTGATTGAAGAAATTGGAAGGATGATTGGTTATGATAACATCACACCAGTTTCACCTATGCTTGCTGTAAAACCAGTTCGTCTTTCAGCGGTTAAGCAGTTTCACCGAAAGATTCAGGATTTCATGGTTCTCCAGGGGAAATCCCTACAGATTATGACTTATCCGCTGACTGGTGCTGACCTACTTACGAAGGCCATGTGGCCTGTCATGAATGAACACCTCGTCTTGGTGAACTCTTTGTCTGTTGAACAGGATAGAATGAGACCTTCTATTATTCCGTCGGTTTTAGAAATGGTTTCTCAGAATCAGAAACACTATGATGCTTTTTCTTTCTTTGAACTGGGCCGCAGTTATCTTGATTATGAAAAAGAAAGAAGCCAGTTAGTGATTGGTTTGTTCTCAAAGGATCAAACGCGCTTTCTTGAACTCGTGAACACGATTGAAAAACTTTTTTCTGCTCTCAATGTGTCCGTAAATCTCGGGCCTAAGAATGAAAAATTCCCGAACCCAGTAGTTCCCTCTCAGTGGGCCGGAGTTCATCCTGATGAGTTCTTAAACGTACAGGTCATGGGTAAATATTGTGGAGCACTCACAACTGTGCACCCACTTGTCCTTAAGAATTTCAAAATGAAGGGTTTTCTCTCTCTGGCAGTGATTGATCTGACTGATATTGAAGCTAGAGAAGTGAAAGATAAAACAAAGTATTCACCGATATCAAAATTTCCATCTTCATCGTGTGATTTCACAGTTGTGATGAGTAAAGATGCTCCTGCTGCGGGCGTAATTACTGCTTTGAACTCTTTGAAGCAAAAAGAAATCAAATCCAAAGCGATTGTTGATGTTTTCATCATGAATGAGACTCAAAAAGCCGTCTCAATTCGTACAGTTTTCGAGGATTCTGAAAAAACTTTGTCGGCGGAAACCATCAAAGACTTAGAGCACAAAATCGTTCAAGCTCTTGATAAAGCTGGATTCCCACTAAGGTCTTAAAAAGACGTTGTTTAGTCTGGGGATTTGAGAAAAAATATTTTTTAAATAATAATCTTAAATCCCTTGACGAAGTTACAGTGGATACTTATTATCCCAAAACACTTCGCGACTGTTCAAGTAAAATTAACACTGAGATAACACTCAGGTAGTGAAGTTCGCTCTTTGAAATTCGAATATATTATAAAAGTTTTGAGACCTTCGGGTTTCAAGATGAGATGAGAAAGTATCAATGGCTAATTGCCTAGTCTGCCGTAAGATCACAAACCTTCGGGTTTTGGCAGACGGTATCGAAAGATATTGTGATTAAATTCAAATAATTTTCTTCGGAAAATATTTAGAGCTATTTCGAATAAACTTTAAGTTTTATTTTTAAATATATACTTGGAGAGTTTGATTGTGGCTCAGAACGAACGCTGGCGGCGTGCCTAATACATGCAAGTCGAACGTGAAAGTACTTCGGTATGAGTAAAGTGGCGCACGGGTGAGTAACACGTGGGTAATCTGCCTTTTAGTGGGGAATAACACAGGGAAACCTGTGCTAATGCCGCATATGTAAGTAATTACAAAGATGGCCTCTATTTATAAGCTATCGCTAAAAGAAGAGCCCGCGGCCTATTAGCTAGTTGGTGGGGTAAGAGCCTACCAAGGCAACGATAGGTATCCGGTCTGAGAGGATGATCGGACACACTGGAACTGAGACACGGTCCAGACTCCTACGGGAGGCAGCAGTAGGGAATATTGCGCAATGGGGGAAACCCTGACGCAGCAACGCCGCGTGAGTGAGGAAGGTCTTCGGATTGTAAAACTCTTTTGCTAGGGAAAAATGATCTAGTGGCTAATATCCATTAGAAGTGATGGTACCTAAAGAATAAGGACCGGCTAACTTCGTGCCAGCAGCCGCGGTAATACGAAGGGTCCAAGCGTTGTTCGGAATCATTGGGCGTAAAGCGCGCGCAGGCGGGTCAGCAAGTCAGATGTGAAATCTCGAAGCTCAACTTCGAAACTGCGTCTGAAACTGCTAGTCTAGAGTGTCGGAGGGGGTAGGGGAATTTCACGTGTAGGGGTAAAATCCGTAGAGATGTGAAGGAACACCGGGGGCGAAGGCGCCTACCTGGACGACTACTGACGCTGAGGCGCGAAAGCGTGGGGAGCAAACAGGATTAGATACCCTGGTAGTCCACGCCGTAAACGATGAATACTAGTTATTGGGGGTATTGACTCCCTCAGTGACGCAGCTAACGCATTAAGTATTCCGCCTGGGGAGTACGGTCGCAAGACTAAAACTCAAACAAATTGACGGGGGCCCGCACAAGCGGTGGATTATGTGGTTTAATTCGAAGCAACGCGCAGAACCTTACCTAGGCTTGAACTCCTCAGAATCCGGCGTAATGGCTGGAGTGTCCGCAAGGAAATTGAGTGAGAGGTGCTGCATGGCTGTCGTCAGCTCGTGTTGTGAAATGTTGGGTTAAGTCTCGCAACGAGCGCAACCCCTATCGTCTGTTGCCAGCATTAAGTTGGGCACTCTGACGAGACTGCCTGGGTTAACCAGGAGGAAGGTGGGGATGACGTCAAGTCCTCATGGCCCTTATGTCTAGGGCTACACACGTAATACAATGGCGCGTACAGAGGGAAGCGAACTCGCAAGGGGGAGCAAATCTCAAAAAGCGCGTCTCAGTCCGGATTGGAGTCTGCAACTCGACTCCATGAAGTTGGAATCGCTAGTAATCGGAGATCAGCACGCTCCGGTGAATACGTTCCCGGGCCTTGTACACACCGCCCGTCACACCATGGGAGTTGTTTTCATTTTAAGACGTGACTCTAACCGCAAGGAGGAGAGCGTCTACAGTGGGAGCGATGACTGGGGTGAAGTCGTAACAAGGTAGCCGTAGGGGAACCTGCGGCTGGATCACCTCCTTTTTAAAGGAAAACCTTATGGGTCAATCGATTAGTCATTTGATACTTTCATCATCATCTCATCAATAACAAGTTGAAAAATTTATGGGTACTTCATCAGTCTCCTATAAATCCTAATTTAAAATGGGATTGTAGCTCAGGTGGTTAGAGTACGTCCCTGATAAGGACGGGGTCGCAAGTTCGAGTCTTGCCAGTCCCACCATTTTAAATTTCAACTGTCGTTCTTTGACAATCACATAACAGGATAAGCAAGTAGACGAGAACCATGTAGTAATTTTTTAAATAAGAAACCAAGATAAGAAACTAAGATAAAGCTATTAAGGGCATGCGGTGGATACCTTGGCAGTAAGAGGCGATGAAAGACGCGGTTAATCTGCGATAAGCTTCGGTGAGGTGATAATCAACCTTCGACCCGGAGATTTCTGAATGGGGCAACCCCGCTTCACGAAAGTGATGACGACCCTTCTATGAGTAAAGTAGTAGATGAGGAGCCAACGTAGGGAACTGAAACATCTAAGTACCTGCTGGAAAATAAATCAATTGAGATTCTGCTAGTAGCGGCGAGCGAACGCAGAGGAGCCCAAACCAAAGTGCGTGCACTTTGGGGTTGTAGGACTTGCATCAAGGGGAGTTTGTTAGGAGAACTGTTTGGGAAGGCAGACCATAGAGAGTGAAAGTCTCGTATCCGAAAACGAACAAACTGGGCGAGTATCCTGAGTAGAACGGGACACGAGAAATCCTGTTTGAATCTGGGGGGACCACCCTCCAAGGCTAAATACTCCTTACTGACCGATAGTGGACTAGTACCGTGAGGGAAAGGTGAAAAGAACCCCGATGAGGGGAGTGAAATAGAACTTGAAACCGCATGCTTACAGACAGTCAGAGGGCTATTGTAAAGCCTGATGGCGTACCTTTTGCATTATGATACAGCGAGTTATGGTATGTGGCGAGGTTAAGCCGTTGCAGGTGTAGCCGTAGGGAAACCGAGTCTGAATAGGGCGTTAGTCGCATGCTGTAGACCCGAAACGGGATGAGCTATCCATGAGCAGGTTGAAGCGAGGGTAAAACTTCGTGGAGGACCGAACACGTGACGGTTGAAAACGTCTGTGATGACTTGTGGATAGGGGTGAAAGGCCAATCAAATTCCGTGATAGCTGGTTCTCTCCGAAATGCATTTAGGTGCAGCGTTTAGCGATTACTATCGGGGGTACAGCACTGACTTTGCTAGGGGCATTACCGTGCTACCAAACAATATCAAACTCTGAATACCGATAAGTACAGCTATGCAGTGAGACTATGGATGCTAAGGTCCGTGGTCAAAAGGGAAAGAGCCCAGATCGTCAGCTAAGGTCCCAAAATTGACACTAAGTGGAGAACGTTGTGGAACTACTGTGACATCCAGGAGGTTGGCTTAGAAGCAGCCATCCTTTAAAGAAAGCGTAATAGCTCACTGGACTAGTGGTTCTGCGCGGAAAATGTAACGGGGCTCAAGTGTCATACCGAAGCTACGAACTTTTTAATTAAAGTGGTAGGAGAGCATTGTGTTTGCTGATGAAGGCGTACCGTAAGGAGCGCTGGAGGTCCCACAAGAGCTGATGCTGTAATGAGTAGCGATAAGGAGAGCGAGAATCTCTCCCACCGTAAATACAAGGGTTCCTGGGCCAGGTGAATCCTCCCAGGGTAAGTCGGATCCTAAGGCGAGGCCGAAAGGCGTAGTCGATGGACATCAGGTTAATATTCCTGAACTTGGTATGTATCGTTTGACTGAAGGAGTGACGGAGAAAGGTAGCACATCCAGAGACTGGTTGTTCTGGTGTAAGGTCGTAGGTGGGATCGGTAGGCAAATCCGCTGGTCCATTAACACTGAGAACTGATGCCGAGGCGTAAGCCGAAGTGTGTGACCCTCAGCTTCCAAGAAAAGCTTCGTAGGGAGATATGTATTAATCCGTACCGTAAACCGACACAGGTGTATGAGGCGAGAAGCCTAAGGTGCGTGGATGAACTCTAGTTAAGGAACTCTGCAAATTAGAACTGTAACTTCGGGAGAAAGTTCGCCCTTGAACGTGAAGTCACTTGCTGACGTAGCGTATGAGGGTCGCAGTGAAATGGGGGTAGCGACTGTTTACCAAAAACACAGGTCTATGCAAACACGCAAGTGGAAGTATATGGGCTGACGCCTGCCCGGTGCTGGAAGGTTAAGAGGTGAGGTTAGCCGCAAGGCGAAGCTTTAAATTGAAGCCCCAGTAAACGGCGGCCGTAACTATAACGGTCCTAAGGTAGCGAAATTCCTAGTCGGGTAAGTTCCGACCTGCACGAATGGC
>JFJP01027061.1_pt1 | contig 32645 bp, 24 predicted proteins | sample 431651 | NCBI WGS metagenome assembly JFJP01 (sample SAMN02602958, study PRJNA72255) | Microbial mat metagenome, whole genome shotgun sequencing project. | biome: fresh water; feature: sink hole; material: water; isolation source: purple microbial (photo- and chemosynthetic) mats found in... | reverse complement strand
AAAGAAAAAGATGAAAAAACAAAAGAAAAAGATGAAAAATCAAAAGAAAATTACTTACAAATCCTCACATTTTTCAAAGCGAAATTCTTCCAAGAGCCTTTAATTTCCTCGATTTCTTTTTTTTTAAAAACGATTTTCGCGAATTTCTCTGTCAAAAAGCTCGAAAAACAAAAGGAATTCCTCTTCGAAATCCTCGGTTTTTTCCTTGAAGGTTTCTCAAAACTCGGTTCGATTTTCCTCAATAAAAACCTGGATTATTTATGGAATTTTTTCGATTTTTGTGAAAATTCCTCAGTTTTTGCAAAGAACCCTGAATTTATTGAAGAAATTTCGAAAATTTTCGCTTTTTTCGAACCGTGTCTTTTTATGCAAAATAAAGAATTTGTTCAAAGGGTTATTTCATTAGAATTTAATGATGTTTTTCGTCGAATTATTGGTGAATTTTTCGCAGGAATATCTCAGAAATTCTTTGAAGAATCTACCATGATTGCTGATGTTTTCATCGAAGAATTCCTCGCGTTTTCGCAAAAAAATGAAGAGTTTTTTCAAAAGAAATTTTTTGAAAAAATTGCTTTTATATATAAAGCAGCGATTTCTTTGATTTCTTCTATGAAAAAAACGAAAAAAGACTGGTTTTATGAAGAAAATCTAGGGTTTTTCGAAGAAATCCCTCTATTATCAGAAAATCTCAAAAGAAAAAGGACTTTTCTTCGAAGATTTCTCTTGCAAAAAGGTTTTTTCGAGCCTTTATTCACAATTTCTTCGTAATTTTTCTTTTTTTAATTTTTTTTATTTAATTTACACAAAGAAAGGCCGATTTTCATAAAGAAAAACTACAAAAAATATTGATTTCTTCATTTTTTAGCCTAATTTCCCAAGAAAAACCGGCTTTTTTAGAGGAAAAAACTCTGGGAAATTTTATTGATTCCTTGAAGAAGACCACTGAAGAAATCGACATTTTTCTTCTAAATTCATTGATTTCTCTCGCTTTTTCCCTAAATTCCAGAGAAAACACGCAAGAAATCCCGATTTCACCAGTAATTTTCGCAGAATTCATCGAATTATCCTTTGATCTTTGCTATTCAAAACCTTCCAATGACGAAAAATCTTTAAATCTTGTGAAAATGAGGCTTTTTAACATATTCTACGAAGAAATCCTCGCTTTTTCGATAAATTCCTGGATTTTCAGCAGCAAAAAACTCATTGAAAAACTCTTTGAATTCCAAAAAAATGAGAAAAACGAGAATTTACAAAGAATTCTAGAAAAAATTCTTCGAAAAATAATGTTAAAATTCCCGAATTTTCTCAATTTTCAAGCTCTTTTTCGTAATTTGTTCAATTTCTCTATTTTTTCACAAGAAGATGGGATTTTAATGAAGAATTCCTTGAATTTTCCTTTGAAACTTTTAAGAGAAATTTGCGAAATTTCTCTTCAAAGAGCTTTTCCGATGAAATCACTGATTTTTCTTCATGAAAAAAGCGCAATTTCTATTGATTTTCTCGAAGGATTGAAAAATTCTGAGGTTTTTTCTTTATATTTTGAGGCGAAATTCTTGATAAACTCCTCTAAAAACTCATGGAATTTCCTTACTTTTTGTTCAAAATCGCGAAAAACTCGATTTGCGATAAAATTCAAAAGAATTTCTTCAACAAAGGTTTTTTCTTTGTTTTTCACGATAAATTCAACGAATTTCAAACAGGAAATCATCGAGTTTTCTAGCCTTTTTGAGGAAAACCAGTGGTTTTCTTTGCGAATTTCTTATGAAAAAGCTGCAATTTCTGTGATTTTCGATGAAAAACAGCTTGAAATAAAGAAGATACTTCAGAAAAATTGGTTAAAAGACTTTGAAAAGCATTTTTCTTTGATAATTGGCTTTAATGAAGAAAATGAGATAAATTCAAATGGGTTTCAAGGCGAATTGAGAACTTTTTTCTTTACGAATAAACTTGTAAAAAGCAAAGAAGAACTGGAACATTGCTATGAAAATAGGGATTTTCTGGTAAATATTGAAGAAATCGCAGGAGTTTGCAAGGGTTTTTCACCAGAATTAAATGAATTATGGGTGGTAAATGATGAAAATGCGGTTTTTACTTGTGTTTTTGATAGGAGAAAAGAAAAATTCGATTTTTATAACGATAAAAAGTGCGAATTCTTTGAAAAAAGCGGTTTTTATGAGAAATTGGCTGAAAAAACACAAGAAAAAAACGAAGAAAAAAAAGCGGGGGTTTTTACAAAGAAAAAAAATTCGATTAAAAAAAATTCAAAAAAAACTTCTTTTAAGCAAAAAAGTGTGTTTTTATTAGAAACTGGCTGTTTTATTGATGTTTTTCTCTCATTTGAAGCCATAGAAAAATTGGTTTTTCTTATAGAATTCTATAGTTTCGAAGATAAATATCAGCAACTCCTTTGTGAAATCCTTGAAATTCTTCGAAATTTGTTTTTTTATGAAGAAATACAACAATTTTTCAAGGAAAAAAGCTTGAATTTTCTAATGATTCCTCTGAAAATCTTCGTAAAAAAACTTGGTTTTTCAAAAGAAATCCTTCAGAAATTATTTAATCTTTACGATTTCCTAAAGAAAACCTCTCTTTTCTTCAAAAAAGATCAGCTTTTTTTCGCCTTTTTCTTAGATTTCGACATATTCTCCACAAGTTCATTGGAAATTCAGCTGTTTTTTTTTGATAAATTCGCTAATGAACTCCAAATCGAGCAAGAATCCTTCAAAGAAACACTTTTTCAAGACATTTTCTTTATAAAAAAGCTTTTTTTTACCATCGAAATCCATTATAATTCAATAGAAAACTCATTAGAAAATTCATTAGAAAATTCCACAATAAAAAATTCATCGAGAAAAACTTCAAAAGAAATATCAGCGAAATTCTATGAAAAAAGGACTTTTCGTGATTATCTTTTGAATTTTCTTCGATTTTCATTAAAAACTGAGAATCCTACAAAAAATTTCCCAATTTTCGAAGATTTCTTAAGAGAAACAAAGACTTTTCATCTTGAATATCTTGATTTATGCAAAGATTTTTTCAAAGAAAAAGGGGGTTTTACTGCAGAGAACTACGAAAATTTCGAGTCTTCTATTCTTGAACTTTTATTGAAAAAACCAGATTGTGAAGAATTCCTTGAGGTGTTCTTTGATGTTTTTGTAAAAAATCGAAGAAAATTGATATTTTCGGAAGGAACCTTGCCAAAATTGCTTGAAATCGCGAAAAAAGACCTAAAAAAGTTCGAATTTATCAACGAAATTCTTCCAGAGAATTTAAGCGAGAAAATACTTTATAAAATGCTCGATTTTCTCAAAGAAGCGCTTTTTTTAGGCCTTTCTTTTGAAGAAGTCCTTTTTCGATGTTTACTCAATAGGACTTTTCAACATAAAAACACAGTTTTTCGCAAAGAAGTCCTGAAAAAACTGAAGAAATTATTTGAAGAATTCCCGAATTTGATTGAGTTTTTCTTCGATAAAGGAAACGGAGTTTTTCTCGCTAAAACCCTTGATTTTCCTTGGCAAGATTCTAATGAAAAATTCGAGATTTTGAAGTTTCTGATCGAAATCTTCGATTTTTCTTTTGAAAATCTTGAGAATTTTACTGAAGAAATAGAGAATTTTCTTCTTTATGACAATTTCTTGCATTTAAAGAGTTTTTTGAATATTTTTGTTGAAATTCTATTGAAAAATTCAAAATCTAAGCTTTTTATTAATAATTCATCAGAAATTATTCGAATTTTACTCAAAATTCTTCGCAAAAAACCTGAAAAAAATCTATCGAAAATACCGGAATTATGGATTCTTCTATGGAAATTCTTGAGTTTTATTGAATTTTCTTCTAAAAAAACGTTATTTTATGAAGATTTCTCCAAATTAATCTTTGAAATTCTTGATGAAATCAGCGAAAATCAAGAGGATTTTCTTCAGGGGCTACAAATATTGAAGAAATCGATATTAGAATGTGAAGAAATTATTAACAAAGGATTTTTCTATGAAAAAATCCTTTTTTTTCTTATTTTATTAATGAAAAAACCTCAAAATCAAAGCTTTTATGAGAAAAATGAGGTGATTTGGATGGCACTTATGAGGATTCTTTATGAAGTTCTCGGATTTTTCGAAATTAAACAGCTTTTTAAGCTTTTTCAAGCCGATTTCCTCCCAGAAATCAATGAAAATGAGGTTTTGGAATTTCAAAAAGTGTTAGATTTTCGAGAAATTTATGCAAAATTTGAAGAAAATTCACAAATTTTGACTTTCCAAGAATTCGAATTTGAAGAGAAATTTCAAGAAAATTTCAAAGAAAAATTGAAAAAAAAGTTCAATGATGAAAAATACGATAAATTCAAAGAAGAAAATTTCAATGAGAAATTTGAAGAATTAACAATGGAGTTTGAGCTTGAATTTGGGATTTTTAGGGGGAATCTTCGCATTGGTATTATTTTTAAAGAGTTTTATGCGAAGAATTCAATGGGGCAGGAGCTTCTTGATGTAGGTTTCCGAGTGCTTTACAATAAGTTTTATCGGGAATATGAACTGGTATTTCTTTTGTATTCATTATAAAAAATAATATAAGTGAGTTTTTTATAGGAAAAAGTGAAAGATTTCAATCAATTCGCGAATTTCAAAAAAATTGAAACTTTTGAAAAGCTAGAAATTCGAAATATGTATTTCTCAAATAAAAATTCCAACTTTGCGAATTCAGAAAAAAGTTTCTCGAAAACGCCTTCTCTTAAAGATAATTTAACCAGAATTCTTGAAGAAAAACATAAGAAATTCATCGAAAATATCAAAGGTTTCTTTAAAAAATTTAAAAAAACTTTACTTTTCTTTCGAAAAACTTAATTTTCAATAAAAAAAGTGAAAAAATACATTTTCTTTATTTTCTATGATAAATTTTTCTTTTTCTTTTTAAAAATCAATTTTCTCATAAAATTCAAAAATAGCCTTCCAAGATTTGGAAAATATAAAAGAAATCAATCTTTTTTCAAAATGGGATAAATTCAAGAAAAAGGTTTTGAAAACCCCAGATCTTCTTCAGAAATCTTCGAAAAGCCAGATATATAAGTTTAATAAACTCGAGGACCCTTTGCGAAGAAGACTTTTCATCGCTCCATTGAAGAATTCTCGCATAAAAGACTATCTTTCAGCTGAAAAATTCCAAGAAAAACTTCAAGAAATCGATCCTTTTGATTTCCGATCAAAGTTCCGAGAAAATTGTGAAGAAATCCCTTTGGAAAAAAACTCACCACTAAATATAAGTTCAACATTGAATTCTTCGAACTTTTTGGTTTTCGATCAATTATCAATGGAGTATAAAAGCGAGACTGAAATAAGTGAACGATCTCCCACAAGAAAGGCTTCCGAAAGGACTTCCAGCGATTTATTGCTCTTGAAAAAGAAAGAAAGTGGTAGAAATCGCATTTATTTTGTGAAGGATTTAGGACTTATTCAGCCTTTATTTCCTTTAATTTCAAGAAAAATAAAGAAGAATCCTCTATTTTATCAATGTTTTTCTGAAAAAATAAGCTTGAAAGGAGCTGTTTGGGGGATGTTAGAATTAGATAAAAATGGCATCCGTTTCAAAGCCCTTCAAGAAAAAAGACCCAAGAAAAGGCCATATATGTAAAATTAATAAATAATTCTTCAATGAATAATTGAATAATTCTTCAATGAATGATTGAATAATTCTTCAATGAATCATAGAATAATTTTTCGATTATATTATAATTCATTGAATTCCTTTTATAATAATAAATCAATAGATTCGGATCTTTAGAAGAAAATCTTCTTTGCGAAGAATGTTTGAAACAATGGGCTTTTTCTTCAATTTCAGAAATACAAATTAGGAATTACAACTCTTTAAGAAATTCTTTCGAACTTTTCCTTCATAAAGGCAAATCATATTTCTTCACTGTCCATTCAAAAGAAATTCTTCAAGAAGTCTTTTCCAGCATTCAAACTTATTGTCCATCTTTGAATTTAATTGTCAATAGAACAAAAAGTTTCCAAAACAGTAAAATTCAACAAAAATGGCAAGAAGGTATTGAATTTTTTCATTTTTTTATTTTTATTTTTCATTGAATTTTTTTTAATGAAATTTACATTTTAATTGATTGTTGCGTTTTCATTGACTTTTTCAAAAGGCGAAATCTCTAACTTCGAATATCTGATGAAACTTAACACTTTCGCTGGTCGTTCCTACAATGAAATCAACCAATACCCAGTTTTTCCATGGACTTTATCGAATTTCTCTTCTAAAACATTAAATCTCAAAGACCCAAAGAATTTCCGCGATCTTTCAAAGCCGATCGGCGCTTTGAACACTTCAAGACTTCTTTATTTAAAGAATCGAATGAAAGAAATGTCTGATGCAAAATTCCCTGAAGATCAGAGATTGAAGCCTTTTTTGTATGGTACCCATTATTCAGCAGCAGGTCAAGTGCTTTATTTTCTTCTTCGTATTGAGCCGATTTCTTCTTTATGTTTGAATCTTCAAAGCGGAAGATTTGATTGTGCTGATAGATTATTCTTTGATATAGAAGATAGCTGGAATTCTTCAATGAATTTCAATAGTGATTTCAAAGAATTAACACCGGAATTTTATTATAATGCAGAATTCTTGAAAAATTCAAATAAATTCGAATTCGGAAAAACACAAACTGGCATCCATATTTCCGATGTTATTCTGCCATTTTGGGCCAGAAATCCAGAAGAATTCGTCTTTCGAAATAGACAAGCCTTAGAAGGAGATATTGTCTCAAAGGGGTTAAGTCAATGGATTGATTTGATTTTTGGGTTCAAACAACTGGGCGAGGAAGCAAAAAAAGCAGATAATTTGTTCTATTATATGACTTATGAGGTTTTTTTCATTGATGAAAGAATTTTTTTTTGTTGAGTTTTTTTTATTAGGGCCAAATTGATCTGAATAGTATTAAGGATGAAGACGAATTAATGGCGGTTTTAACACAAATCGCGAGTTATGGTCAAACTCCTCATCAATTATTCAATAAAAAACATCCAGAAAAGAACGAATTCAAAGAAAATCATTCACTTTTTCAGAGTTTCGAAGTAAAAAAAATTCTATTTTTCTTTATAAATCCAATTAAATTAGCTCAATAATATCGAATATGTAAAAGTCTATTCATTTCAAAACGAGATTCTTCAAGTTCAAATCTCACAAGATGGCATGCGAATCGTTTTAAGCGATTTCACAGCTTTTCTTTTAAAATTCAATCACGCAACACTTTCCCTTCTTCCAAATCTCCAGAACTTATTGGACATTTCTTCTTTGAAGAAATCTTCACAAATTGAATTTTCTGAAGAATTCGAGGAAATTCCCATAATTTATTTATTTAAAGCCACGAATCTTCAAAATCTCATGATTTTATCAGGTTTTCTTGATAATTCCTTTCATTTTTTCAGAGAAAACAAGCGAATAGCTCTTGAAATTCCTGTATTTCATTCAAAGGCGATTTCTTCAATATTAGTGATAGAAAACAAAGGATTTGTCGTTTGTGGATCAAAAGACTGTCGAATTTCGCTTTGGAAGTTCAAATGGGAACAAATGGAATTGATTTCCGATCCTTTGGGAAAAAATCGCAATGTTCTTTATGGACATTCTGGTGAGATTGTTATGATGAATTACAACGAAGAAACTGAATTGTTGTTGAGTGTTGATAAAGAAGGAATTTGCTTGCTTTTTTCATTGAAAATTCGCAGATTAATGCGAAAAATTCAATATGATGGAGAAAAATTCGTAAAGGGTATTATTCATGAATATGGACTTTTAGCGGTTTTTTCCAAAAAAAAAGCATTTTTATTCAAGTAAATTTGAATTTTTTATTGGTAAAATTCAATTTTTTTTTCTTTTTAGTTTGAATGGCGAAGTTGTTGAGGTAAAAAATCTGAATAAAGATTCAGAGTTGAAACAAATTGCTTGGCTGGGGAAAAACTCGAGTGAAATCGTAATTTTTTTTGGTGTTTTAATTGAGTTATATCAGAAAGAATTGTTAGATTTTGGTTTTTGAGAATGGGGAAATCGAAATTGAAGAAATTTTCGGGTTTGAAAGCAAAAGGACGTTTTTAACGCCGAAAATCGATGAAAAAAGAAAATTGAAGTTTTTTTTCAATTATGAATGCGAAAGTTTTGTTTTAATTTCATTTTTTCATAAAAAAATTTCGGAAAAAGCTTTAAGTGTGATCTTTTTGGTCTTGACAAATGGGGAGCTTTACTTTATGCATTATTCTGAAAGTCCATGTATTTTTAATAAGGAATTAATTTTTTTAATCATGATTGTTGTAAAAGCGAAAACTAAAGACCTTGTTGCGAAACATTTGAACGAGTTGGGAATTCAATAGGAATTTGAAATTAAAGAAATAATAACAATTTTTTCAACTTTTTAAAAATCAATGATTTTTATTTGTTTTTTAAATTTACAATAATTTAGAAAAGAAAGAAAAAAATCCATTTTAAAATACTTTGATTTTATTTCTTACATAAAATAACAAACAAACAAAAAACTATTGATTCATAACAATATTTCTTCTTTGTAGCTCTCTGATCAAATTCTGATACTTAATGCAGAAATAATCCTTATCCAATGCCACTTGAGCATATTTCATCTTATAATCCATATTTTCTTCTGCAGCTCTTTTCAATTCCGCGAGCATATTAGTTCTTTCTTCAATAAACCCCAATCTCGAATTCATGAAATTCTTCACCAATTTCTCATTTCTTTGTCTTAAATCTTCGATTTCATAAACATTATTCTTCGATAAACGTTCCTCAATAGAATTCGAAAGAAAATCTATTGAATTTTGTTGAGTATTCGATTCTTGAGCCATTCTCATGAATTCTTGTGTCTGATAAGTTAGGGAGTTAAGCTCTTTTTCGAAGTTTCTTTTCATTGAATCAGTTGTTTTCTGCATATTTTCTTTCAATTCTTCTATTTCTTTTGCGAATTCCCATTCTTTTTTCTGGAAATACTCGCTATTTTCCTTCAATTTTCGAGATAATTCGCAGTTTCTTTGTTGAGAAATTCGCAATAAGTTGGTGAATTTTAAAGAATCTTCAAGTTTCTGCTTTAAATTCTGGTTTTCCATACTGAGTTTTGTAATTTCACCAGTCAATTTAGAAACTTCTTTTTCAAATGATGTACGAGAAGCTTGAAATTCAAGGTTTTGTTGCTGATAAAAAAAAATTTGTTTTTCAAATTCTGAAGTTTCTGAAGGAATTTTACAAAGAAATTTGGCTTTCGATTCGATTTCTGAGAGTTTCATTTGAAGTTCTTCATTTATTTCGTGAAGATTGTGAAGATTTTGTGAAAGAGTTGTGAAGTTTTTATCCAGATTTGAAAGTTTTAAAGATAGATCTCTGTTTATTTTTTCGAGATCTTTGGCTTTTTCGAGGAATTCCTCATTTATTTTCTCGAGATATTGTGAATTTTTCTCTAATTCCTCGTTTTTTTGTTCGAGAATTAGGATTTTTAACTCTAAATTCTCAATGAATTTTTCTTTTTCTTCAATAAATTTATCTTTTTCTTCAATTAATATTTCATTTTCTTCAGTGAATTTTTCTTTTTCTTCATTAATTTTTTCTTTTTCTTCCATATTCCTCATTTTTTCTTCTAAATTCTCCTTTATTCTCTCCAAAATCAAGACTTTTCCTTCTAAATCTTCAAGATCTTTATCTTTATCTTCTAATTCTTTCTTCACTTTTCCAATTTCCCTTTCCATTTTTTCCTTCAATTCTCTTTGTAAATCCCCCATTTCGCCATTTTTCTTTGCAAAATCGTCTATTTTTTTCATCAAATCCTGATTAATCTTCTTCAAATCTTGTATTTCTCCTATTAATTCCCCATTTTTCTTTTGAAAATCAATGCTATTTCCTTCATATTTTTTCTTATTTATCTCAAAATCTTCAATTTTTCTTTCGAATTCTCTTTTATTTTCGTCGAATTCTCTTTTAATTTCTTCGATTTTCCTTTCAAATTCTGTCTTTTTTTCTTCGAATGCTTCCTTTTTCCTCTGAATTTCCTCTTTCAAATCCCCATTTTCCTTTAGAATATCTTGAATTTTATCATTGTATATTATCTTTTCCTTCTCAATCTTCTCCTTTAAATCCCCATTTTCTCTTTCTAAAACCCTTCTTTTCTCTTCAATTTCCTTCAAAATCTCCTCTAAATCCTTTTTTCCATGTTCATATGCCATTTTCAGTAATTCTTCATGTTCTTCTAGTCCACTTTCGAAATCTCTTGTTTTTCCTTCAATTTCTCGCTTTAAATCCTCAATTTCTTCACATAATTTCTCATTTACTATCAATTTCTCTTGGTATTTTTCTTCAATTTCTCGCAAATTCGCCTTTAATATATTGACTATTACCTCTAATTCGAGTTTTTTTTCGTTTTCGAACTTTAAACACTCAATTTCTAATAAATTCTTATTGATTTTCTCTTGTAAATCCTGAACTTCGAAAAGCCTTTGATTTCCTTGAATTTGATGTTCATTTTCTAATAAATAATACTTTTCTTTACAAACAAAGAGCTCTTGTTCAAAATTCGCGTTTTTTTGCAGAACTTCTTCAAGTTCTTTACTTCGTAAAAACACAGAATTTTTAAGATTTTCAAATTCTCGAAGAATTGTTTCAGATTCTTTTCGCAAAGAAGAATTATTAGAAATTTCGATTTGGTTTTCTTGAGTTTTTTTAAGGATTTCTAATGATAATTGATTGATTTTATTGATGTTTTCGGATTTTTCTTTAAGAAAATCGGATTCTTTCTGTTTGTAAAGGGAGAGAATTTCTTGAAATTTTTCGATTTCCTTCACGGATTCCTGCTTTTTTATGATTAAAATCTCATCAGAAACCTTGGTTTTCTTTTCATATTTCTCTAATTTTTCTTCTGTGTTCTTTAATTTTTCTGAAATTTCTTTGTATTTTAATTCAGAATTCTGCATTAATTCTTCAATTTCATTAGATTTTTCTGAAATTTCTTTGGATTTTTCAATAGAATTCTTTAATTTTTCTTTAATTTCTATGTATTTTTTTTCAGAATTCTCTAATTTTTCTTCTATTTGTCTGTATTTTTCATCATTTTCTCTGTTTTTTTCTCTCTCATTCTTTAATTCTTCTTCAATATTTTTATATTTCTCTTCGTAATCTCGAGATCTTTCTTCATTTTTCTGATATTCCTTTATTCTCTTCTCGAAATCATAAAGCTCATTCTCCAGCTCCATAATCTTCCCTCCTTCTTCTTCAATGACCCTCTCTAACCCCTCAATTTTCTTTTCATTTTCCTTTAACTTCTTCTCAAACGTCTCTTTTTCCACCTTTAATTTATCAAATTCAATCAAAATCTCCTTATTTTCTTTTTTCAAATCCTCCATCATTTCTTTTTGGAATCCAAAATCCTGAATCTCATTTTCCTGGCTTTCATTTGTAATATTATCCTTTATTTCATCAGAATTCCTTAATTCATTCGCACTATAAATAGGTATATTCATTGATATTTCTGCAAAACCTGCTGAATATTGTTTTTTGAATTTTGATAATTTCGGGCTCTTTCTTTCAGGGATAAATTCAAGGGATTCTTTCTTTGAGCCGAATAACTCGAAATCTAACACATTGGCTTTATGAAAAAAAGTCTCCTTTTCTTCTTCTGTTGGAGTTTTATTCACATTAGGAGATAAACTGTTAAGTGAATCCTGTAAGCCTGCCATAGAAAAACGCTCAATCTGAAGCTTTTTTATCGCTTCTTTCAATAACTGAAGATCGTTGTTTAATTCCTCAATAGAAAACCTAAGTTTTTGGTTCTCATTCTTTAGTTTCTCAGGAGAATCCTCTTCTTTTAAAAGAAATTGTGGATTTTTTGATGCTTCGAATTCTTCGATTTTGTAATGAAGTGCCTGGTTTTCTGTTAAAAGAAGGTCTATTCTTTTTTGAAATTCCTTTTTTATTTGATCTTTTTCTCGAGAAAAACTTGAGATAATCTCGAGCTTCTCCCTTTCTAATTCTTTGATAAATTCTTCGAATTTCTCTTGGAATTCGATTTTCTCATGCTCTTTTCTTCTATTTTCTACTTCAACTCCCTGGATTTTCTTTTGTAATTGCTCGAAATTCATTTCTTCAAGATCTTCAATTTCTTCAATTTCTGGCATGGTTTTATATGATTTATTCTCGAATTCTTTCTGTAAATCGCTTAATTTTTGAAGATCTTTTGTTAAACTCGAGAGTTTTTCAAGATTATCCTCTAATTCTTCAAAACTCTCGTTTCCCAGACTTTCAACTCTACGGTTATCGTCTCTCATTTTCTTAATTTTTAAGCTTTTTGGCTTTTTTTGAAGGTTTTTATTCTCGAATTCCAATGATTTATTCTCAATTTTTAGCCTTTGTATTTCTTGAGAAAATGCCGTATTTTCTATGTTTTTTTCTGATTCTAATGATTTATTCTCAGATTTTAATACAGCGATTTCTTCATATAAAGACTCGATTTCTTTAGAAAACTGTATGAGTTTTTCTTTAATTTCATCAGAGATATTGATCTTTTCCTGTAATTCTTCGAGACTTTCAATACCGAGACTTTCGACTTTCTCTTTGATTTGTATAAGAATATCAAGCGTTGCTTTCAGATTCTGGTTTTCTTCCTTTAAATTATGGTTTTCTTCCTTCAGAATCCTCATTTCTTCAGTGTTATTTCTGAATGATTCTTGCATTTTCTCATTAAAACTCCCAGTTTTTTTCTTTAATTCCTCATTCTCCAAGCCTATATCCCTCATTTTCTCCTGTAAATCCTTTAATTCATTAAAACTTTCAATGCCTAATTCCTTAACAATTTTCTCTTTCATACTGTTCAACTCATCTAATTTTTCCTTCAAACCACGAATCTCATCTTCTAAAGTCTGATTTTTCTCAATAAGTCTGATCTTTTCCTTTAAAATCCCATCTAATTTCATCTTTAATTTATCAAATCCTTCAATTTTCTCCTTCAAATCCTCGAAATTCTCAATGCCAAGTCCTTTAACTTTCTCTTTCATTGCCTCTAATTCCTCTAATTCCTGTACTTTTACCATTAAATCTTTAATTTCCTCTCTTTTTCCTCGAATTTCATCTTCTAAAACACTGAATTTTCTTTCTAAATCAAGTTTTTCGCATGAATTCTTCAATTTTTCTGCTCCTAAATCCTTTAGTCTTTCTTCTAATTTCTCTATCATTTTTTTTTGCTCAATCTCTTGTTTCATTAAAAAATTCGATTCCGCTTGAATATCGTCATTATTCTTCAAAAGAATCTCGTTTCTTTCTTTGTAAATAAGTGCTTCGAATCTCACACTTTCTAAGGAATCCTTCAGATCTGTGATTTCTTTGCTCTTTTTCTCTAGGTTTTTTTGCAATTTCTCACACTTTTCCTTTATTAACATAAGATTTACATTTCCAGTATGAATTACTTGTATTTCGTGCAAAAGATCTTCATTCCGTCCTTTTGTGGATTCTTGAGCTATTCGCAGTTCAAATGCCAGGGACTCCTTTGATTTCTGGATCTCTTGTAGCGTTTCTTGTAACCGACACATTTTTTCCTTTATTTTATTAATTTCTTCTGTTTTTTCGATTAATTCAACATCGAATTTCTCTTTAATTTTATGAATTTCATCTGTTTTTTCGAATAATTCTTTTTCGAATTTCTTTGTTATTTTATGAATTTCTTCAGTTTTTTCGAATAATTCAACAGCGAATTTCTCTTTTAATTTTAGAATTTCTTCTGTAATTTTATAAATTTCTTCAGTTTTTTCGAGTAATTCTTTCGAAATAATCTCTTTTTCTGATGAAATCTCGTTTATAAAGGACTTAGCTTTAGAAATCTCCTGCATAAGATCTTCGAAATCTTTTTTAATTCTTTGATTTTCCTGTGTTTTTTCTTCTAATTTCTGTTCAATAAGCTCTTTTTCTTCTAAATTCCTCTTATTTTCCTCATATTTCTCTTCAATCTCCCTTATTTTCTTCTTTAAATCTCGATTTTCTACAATAACCTCTTGATATTCCTTTTTTTTTACTTCTAAATTCCTTTCATTTTCTTCTAATTTCCCTTTCCAAACCCCTTTTTCTTTCATCAATTCCTTGAATTCCTCTTCTAATTTCTCTTTTTTTCTATGCATAATCTCTAGATTCCCCTTATTTTCTTCAGCTTCCTTCCTTAAATTCTCTAATTCTCCCATCAACTCTATCAATTCTTCCTTTAAATTTTCCATCTCCATCTTCTGAAACAAATTATTCTGAATGATTTCCTCATTCAATTTCTTCACATTTTCCTTTTCAGAAACCTCATTTCTCAACCCTCCCAATTCTTCTTTTAATAAATAATTCTCATTTCCTAAGAATTCATTCATTTCTTTCCAATTGTCGATTTCTTTCTGAAGAATATCGATTTCAACGTTTATAGCCTCTGACATTTTAATTGAATCTTCTTTAATTTTATTCAATTCATTCTCCAAAAATTTATTATGGTCTTCTAATTTAGATTTTTCTGATGAAATTATCTGTAATTGGCTTTGGACTAGTTTCATTTCATCTAAAGCCTTTAAGAAATTTATCTTATGAGGGGAAGTCTCGATATGTTCTAAAGCGAATTCGAAGGCACTTGGCTCAAAATGGAAATTCTTTGAGTTTTCACTGAATTCCTTTCCTATTGGACTGTAGATACAAGAACCTGTCGTGCTTTTCACTAATTTCAAACGCTATAACAAAATAAATGATTGATTTTTTTTAATTTTTTTGTACATCATCAACAAATTCAACAGATTTTAATCGCATTTCTAGATTTTTTCTCTCTTGCACAAAATTCGTCTCTATTTCACAGAGTTTATCTTTGAATTCCTGGTTCAAATGCACAAATTTCGTATCGCTTTCTTCTAGATCCTTGTTTTTTTCATCGATTTTTCTCAGCATATTGTTCTTTTCTATCGTGATTTTCTTTAATTCGGCTTCAATGATATCTAATTTCCTTTTGAATTCATTTCTTTCCTGATAAATTCTATCGTTATCTTCTTTGTTTTCCCCCTTTTCTTTTTCTTGTTCTTTGAGAATATCCACAATTTTCTTCTCATATTTCCCAACAATCTTCTCGATTTCTTCTTGCGAGTTTCTTTTTTCTGGACTTTCCTCGATATTTCTTCTGAATATCTCAATTTCTCGCTCGAATCTCTCCTCAGTTTGTTTAATTTTTTTCTTTAAAACAAGTTCATTTTCTTCGAATTTTCGTATTTTCTCATCAGCTAATAAAATCATTAATAAATTCAAATAAAAATGAAGAAATTTAATGAAGAAATTTATTGAAGAATTTATTGAAGAAATTTAAGGGAGAAATATGAAGAAATTATTGAAGAGAAATTTAATGAAGAAATTATTAAAGAGAAATTTAATGAAGAAATTACTAAAGAGAAAGTTATGGAAAAAAATTATTGAAGAGAAATTTAATGAAAAAAAAATTAAAAAATTTACCGAATTGCATCGTTTCAATCATTTGATGTTTGCTTTCTTCGAATTTCCTCAAATTTTCCATAGTTTTTCTCTGGACTTTTTCATCGACCTCATATTCGATTTCTTTGCGTCTTTTCTCGTTAGCTTCGGCTTCTTTATCAAGCATTGTGGCTAAATCAATGATTCTCTTTTGCATTTCCTCTCTTTCGTTCTGAATATCGTTCTGAGTTTCTTCATAAAAGAATATTTTCCCTTCTAATTTCTCATTTTTCCCTGTTAATTCCATTAATTGATGCTCCTTCTCAACATAGGCTTGAATAGCAGCCATTTTTATGCTTTCTGATTCCTCTTGTATTTCTTTTAGCTCATTCTCGGCGTTTTTCACTCTTTTCAAAGCCTCGGTTTTGAAAGACAAGAAATTTTCAAAGACCTTTTTTTGAATTTATCGTCTTTTTTATATAGTTTTTGTTAAAAAAGCAAATAAAACGTTCGTAGAAGAAAACTCAACGTTTATTTGATCTTGGATCTCTAGTAACGATTTTCTTTTGGTTATAGCCCCTTTATAACAATTATTCTCGAATTTCAAGTCATAATTCTCTTTTTCTAAGCTTAAAACGCTTTGACGTAACTTCGCTTCCAATAATTTTAAAAGGTCGGTCGTTTCGATTTCGTTTTCCATTGTAGGAAGAAGGTTTTCAGAGGTTTCTTCTGGCATTTTCTTTAAAGAGTCGAATGGAGTAAAAGGACCACTTCCAGGCTTGAAATTCAAATAAATTTGACGAGGATTCGTTAATTCTTCGATTTGAGCTTCTAACTGAAGAAAAAGCCGGATTTTATTGAAAAGGGGTTTTTAAAGAAAAAATAATTTAAAAGAAGATTTTTTAGTAAGGAAAAAAAAGGGTTTTTTTGGAAAAAAACGAAATAAAAAATTTGTTTTCCATTCAAAAATAAGCAGTTTTTTTCATGTTTTTTAAAGAAAAAAAATAGGTTTTATTCAAAAGAAACCTCTTTGATTTTAGCGAGAGATTCAAGTTCCTGATGTCTTAATTTCTTTCGCAATTCGCTGATTTCGAGTTCTTTTTCTTCGTTTTGTTTTTTGAGCTTGGAAAAATCGGGGTTTTCTTGATTAAATCAAATAAAATATACGTAAAAAACGTCAGGGTGTGATTCTGACATGGTTTTTTTCTCTTTTTTTAACTGATGAAAGAAAGATATGAATTGGATTTTTACTTTTAAGTCTTCTGAAAAAGAATTTCCTCTATTTTTTTTTAACTTTTTTAAATAAAACAATAATTTAATTTCTTCAAACAACTGATTTTCTTTGTTTTTTAGCCTAAATTAAGACTTTTTTTTTTCAGAAAAAAAACAATAAAGATTGGATTGATGAGGATGGATGGGGATTGATGGGGATTGATGGGGATTTGATGAGGATTGATGGGATTGATGAGGATTGTTGGGGATTGATGGGGATTGATGGGGATTGATGGGGATTGATGGGGATTGATGGGGATTGATGGGGATTGATGAGGATTGTTGGAGATTGATGGGGATTGATGGGGATTGACGGGGATTGATGAGGATTGATGGGGATTGATGGGGATACTTGGCCCACTTTTTTTCATAAATTATTTTTTATTTTTTTTTGTTAAAATATACAGGAAAACTCATTTTTTATAGGATTTTTTTCTTTATTTTCGAATAAATCTCTTTTCGCATTTCCTCTTTTTCTAAATACTCTTGTTCCCAAATCTCGCATTTATTCAACTTTTTTTTAAATAATTGATAAAATAAGAGAAGAGAAAAAAAGATATTACTTCTCGAACATCAATTCCTCTCCAAATAAAGATTTTTTCTTGTATTTCTTCATATTCATCTAAAAGAGGTTCGATTTGCTCAGCGAGATTTCTGAGAAAAGAATATATTTTTCTATTTGAATTATAAGAGAAATCCTCGAAATTCAGCTTATTTCGCAACATACTTCTTTCCTTCAGTTTCTCAATTAAATTAAAAACCATTTTATGATGATTTTGCTGGAAATCGATTTCGCATTCGATTCTTTTATTAATTTCGTCGCCTTCTCCGCTAAAAACAAAGGAATTTCAAATCGATAACAAAGGAAAATTCAATTAATTTTTTCTTAAATGAAGAAAATTCAAATAAATTTCCGATAATTGAATGAAAATTCAAATAAATGAAGAAAATTCAAAAAAATTTCGACTAAATTAATAAAACTCAATGATTTCAAATTAAAAATTTTTAAAAAAAAAGAAGAAATTACAGCATATTCTCTAAAGATATGATAAAATCCACTCTTTCTTTGAAGCTAGTATCATTAAGACCCCAGCATTCAATCAAAAGATTCATATTATTCTGTATTTGTCCATAATGTTCAATATTATCGCATTCTTTTTCGAAATTAATCTTTATAATAAATAAAAGATTTTTCATCAGTTTTTTTACTTAAATTTCGAAGCATTTGATTTTTTAAATAGATTTCCATTGCTAAATACTTTTCTTCTAGATTATAATCTCTTAAAAGTTTTGTATAGAGTTCCTTTCTCAATTTCTTCATTTCTTTTACCTATATTATTGAAATAAGTTTATAAAACACATAATATTTGATTTTTTTTTTGAAAAGAACCTTTGTATCATCATTTTTTGTGATTAAAAAGAGGCTTTCATATTTATTGATGCGATTATTCTCATCTAACACGAAATTCTTGTCTTTTCCGCTGTTTTTCTTCATGTATTTCTTGATGATTTCCTTATATTTATTGCCGTTATCTTCATTTATTTCTGATTTCATCTTTGTTTTTCTTTCTTGTTTTTCTTCTTTTTTCGAGTTTTTTTGTAATAAAGTGTTATATTTCTGTGAAAAATCCTCGACTCTTTTGCTTTTATTCTCTAATCTCATCTGTTCCCTTTCAAATAAAAAAGAACTTTTCTCTCCTTGGTTTAATTCTGATCGTCTTTCTTTTAGTCCAGATTCTGTATTCTTTTTTTCTTCACTGTTTTCTATAAAATTTCTATTGTTTTCTCCAAAATTTCTATTGTTTTCATCAAAATTTCTATTGTTTTCTTCGTAAATTCTATTGTTTTCTGGATAATTTCTACTATTTTCTTCATTGTTTCTATTGTTTTCTTCGTAATTTCTACTGTTTTCTGCGATATTTCTATTGTTTTCTTGGATATTTCTATTGTTTTCTGTATAATTTCTACTGTTTTCTGGGATATTTCTATTATTTTCTGTATAATTTCTACTGTTTTCTGCGATATTTCTATTATTTTCTGTGTGATTTCTACTGTTTTCTGGGAAATTTCTATTATTTTCCCAATTTCTATTGTTTTCCGTTTCATTTCGATTTAGATTTTCATTTCCCAATACTGATTTCGAAATAATCTTGGAAAGATCATCAATCCTTTGATTCTCGTTTATACTTTTTTTCTCTGAATACATTCGAATAATATCCTCAGCAATTTGTTTTGAATTATACTCTCCGATCACTAAAAACCCCCAAGCAAAAAATGAATTATAAAGAGAATTTCATCAAAAACTTTTAAAATTATAAAGAAAAACCTCAATAAAAATGAAAATTTATCTGAAAAACTCAATAAAATGAAAATTTATTTACGAATTCTTGGTTTCTTGTTATTTTCCTTCGATTCCCCTTTCCCAAAGCTATTTATCTTATTTTTTTCAGCTTCTTCTTCATAACTAATGACTTTTTCTTGATCGAAATACAATAGTTTCGGTGGACTTAAAGGCTCGATCATCTCTTCTATCTTATTCCAATTCTCTTTCTTCACAAACCTTTCGAATTCTGGTGAATTTCTTCATAAAAACTCATTAATTTCTCTCAAAACTCATGAATTTTTTAAAAAAGACCTTTGAACTGTTGATTTCTTCGAGGAATTGTTATTATTCTGTATATATTTCTTCTCGAATTCATTATCACTTTCTTTATTCTTCGTGCTATTGAACTCCGAAGTGGCATTATATCCAGTATTCTTCTTTTCATTCGAATCCGAATAAAACTCTTTTGATTTTTCTTTATAAAACTCATTATTTTTTTCTTTCAAATCCTTTTCAAATGTCTCCTCATTTTTTTTCTTAAAATCCTGTATAATTCCTTCATATTTCTTCTTTAATTCTTCGATTTCTCTCTTCATATTCTTCTTTTCTTCTTCCAGTTTCTTCATTCTGATATTCTCTAAAGACTTCAGTCGATTTATCTCTATTTTCTCTCTTTCTAGCTCTTTCTTCGCGACTTCGAATCGATTCTTCCATTCTAATTCATAGCTTTCCTGTAAGATTCTTTTTTCTTGATCTAATTTTTTCTTCATATTCACATTCAAAAGCTTCTCTTTTCTTTGTAATTCCTTCTTTAATTCTTCAGAATAATCACCTTTTAGCTTTTCACTTAATCTTTTCTCGAATTCCTCAAGACTTTTCTCATGGTTCATCTCTTCTATCACTGTTTTCAATAGAATTTCTTTCTCTTTTTCGAATTCTTGTTTTAATTCTTCTTTAATTTCCTTCTCTACAAGGTCTTTATATTCGGATTTTAATTGAAGGAGCTCGTTTTCTTTTGATTCTAGAAGCTGGATTCGCTCATTGTAAGAAGAAAAAGCCTCCGTTTTAATTTCTGAGATTATCAAATCAATTTGCTTACGAGTCTCCTCCTTGGTTTTCTCCATTAATTCTTGGTATTTTTGCTTGTATGAATCTTCGATTTCTTCAGAAATCTCTTTTCGCAACTCGCTTTCTATCTAAAAACATGAAGAAATTTCTGGAAATTATTTATATGAAGAAATTTGGAAAATAGAAAGAAATTTAGGAATTTAATGAGGAAATTTTTGGAAAAATTTATTGAAGAAATAAAGGAAAATTATTCATAAAAAAAAGTACATCTGGCAAGAAGTCTCGGATTAATTCATATATTTGATCTGGTTGGAGATCAGAAAGCATATTTTGAGCTATTTTAAAACGGGTTTTGGGAGTTATTAGGAAAATTTACGTTTGGGATTGCATGGATTATTATCGTCAATTTGTTGGTCTTCCATTGTTTTCAATTTTTTTGAAAAAAAGTTTGAATTTTTAAATTTTTTGATGAAATTCAATAAATTTTGGTTATTTTTTTAAAAATTCGAAAATATCCAATTTTTTAAGCTAATTATTTTAATTAAAGAAAATTTTCTTTTAATTTTTAATAAGGAAAATTCAAAAATATAGATTTTTTTTAAAAAAGAAAAAATTCGCTTTAAATTTATAGTGATGGGACGAACGAACCTCAATCAAATAAAATTGTTTCAAAAACAAGAAGATTCACAAATTATTATCCAATAAAAGTTGAAAATCTTGTACATTCTATAAACAATGAAAAAATTCCAAAAAATGAAAATTTATTCAAAAATAATAATGTTTATCAATCAGATAATACTGATAAATCAGACTTAAAATTCAAAAACTTCAAGTTTGCATTGAAATTAGATTTATCCCCTATAAGATATGCCTTCTATTTATTTCGGAAAATTTTCATTTGCAAAAAAAACAATTATGATAAGCATTGAAAAAGCAGGACAGCTTGATGTGAAAGAGTTAGATATTATAACTATAATGAAGAGACTTCATTATATAAAAGCTCAAATCGATATTACTTGAAGATGAACAATTAGTGCTTTTCAATTATTTGACAAAACCAATAATTTCATGTCTTCAAGATAATGATTGCAAAGATCATGGTTTCAGAAAAGTACAATCTTAACAAAAAAAGAAAAAGGGGGCCGAACGAATCAAGAAACGAACTTTATTAATAAGAGGTTGGTTGAATTTTGTGATGAGAAAAAAGTTGGTGGGCAAAAGTTAAAAATCTGTTTTTCATTGTAGACAATGTTTTTTTAAAAAAAATTTAACTAAATTTCATTTTTAAAATAAAATAAATTTTTTTTAACATTTGATAAACTTTGATAAGTTTTTTTCTCATAATTTTAAAAAGTTTTCACATTTTAATTAAAAAATTCAAAAAACTATGTATTTCTATAATTTATTTGAAATTATAAAAAAATTATTTATTTTATCCATTTCTTATTATTATTTAAATTAAAAGGCATTTCTCAGCTTCGTCATTAGCCTTCGTTTTTTGAAAACTGACATTTCTTATCGAAGTCGTTATTGGCTTTATCGAATCTTGTCTTGATTCTTTGATGCTTAATCCAAGCTGAATCCCATCATTCGAAGAATTTGGTATTTTTATCTCTTTTCTTTCACTTCCTCCGAAAATCAAACTTTTTTCATCCACACTCTTATTTTCTTGCATTGGAAGACTTAATGTATTTTCAAATAAGCGTTTTCCTTCAGCTGAGCTTTTCATTTGTGAAACTTTATTAATTTTTTGAAGAAAAGTTAAGAATTCTTTATCAGAAAAATGCTGAATTTTTACACACTCGGTTTAATTGATCAAAAGAAATTGATTTTCCAGTAAATTCCTCGATTTCACGCTTTAACATCACTGTTTCATCGAGGAACGTTTTGAAAGAATCGATTGCTTCCAGTTCAGATTTTATTTTCTGCTCGTAACTTTCAAGAGAATCGATCAGATTGAAGATAATTCGACAATATCTCTTCAGTTCATTCACTCTTTGAAGAAAATTAGAAATTTAATTTTTTTCAACAAATTCAAAGTAAATATACAAAATAATTCCAAAAATTCAAAGAAAAAATAAATATAAAATTATTTATTTTTGTGAAAAAATAACGATGCAGCTTCTGAAAGCATTTTCAATTTCGAAATTGCATGTGAGATTTCTTCATTTTTCAGCAATGCAGCGATCTCATAAACATAATCATCAACAGTCAGTTTATCAAACATAACTAGCATATTTTTATATTGTGAAAGGTTTCCATCGAATTTAATCGCGCCTTCCAGTGCATCAATATATTTAAGATCCCCCAACATATTGTTTTTTTTTGATTTTGTCAAGATTTTTTCCATTTTTTAAAAAAATTCACTATTTTAATAAAAAATTCAAAATTTTGAAATTTAGTTAAAACTCAAATTTTCAATAAAAAATCGAAATATTTATTAAAATTTTTTTTTTAAAATTAAAATTTTTTCTTAAAATTTAAATTTTCTTTGGTAAATCCTCAGGTAAATAATATTTATTCCTTTCAACAACAAAAGGTTGAGCCATCCTCTTAAAATAATCCCTAGCAATTGATAATCCCACATCAATAGACATATTCAAATGGTTTTCAGTGAAATTATCCTTGATCCATCTTGGCAATTTTTCTCTTTTATCGCTTTTTGAATACCTCTTAATATGAAAAATTTAAAATAAATCATAAAGAAAATTAAACTTTATCCGCTAAAATCATTAATCCATAATCATTTTTCCCACGAATTACTCTTCCCACACATTGAGCACATTGTCTCATCGCATCAAAGATCAAGAAATCGCTTTGTTTTATTCCTTTTTCCTTGAGTAAATATTCTAGTCGAGCCTTTCAAACATAAATATTTAGATTAATTATTTTATGATAATTCATTTCAAAAAGAAAATTTATATTATATAAAAAAAAATTCAATAGAAAAATAGAAAATGAAAAAAAAACTATTCAAAAAATTCACATTAAAAAAAAAAAAATCGAACCCTTTTAAACCAAAAAATAAATTTAGTTTTCTAAATACGATTAAGATATTGCTCTTTGTGAACTGTAGAGGAACCCCGAACATAATAACACATCTGCCATAATGTCCTTCAAAATCAATGCCTTCGGCAACTTTTCCTCTCGCAATTGAAAGAAAAACTGCTCCTCTGCCACAATCACAAGCTCTTCTATAATGCATTAAAGACTAGAAATTTATTGCGAACGTCTATTTTATCATAAAAAATACGATGCTTGTTTGAGTGACGTCCTTCGACTCAATGAACATTAGTTTAAATTCAGAGATTTGATCTAGAATTCCCATTTGATTCCATTGGAGAATGACATCTTCCATGTATTTGTAACTAGGGAAGAAGCAAACCATACCATCAGGCACTATTCCGCATAATTCTATTAATAAATTTCCATAGTTTCGAACTACACTTTTATTATTTCTTTCAGCGAATTCAGAAGTTAAAACATTCTTTTCAAAAGTAATTTCTTTAAAGAAAACTTTTAAAAATTACTTGATCCGAGCCTTTTGAAATGATCAAAGGATTTATCGAGTTTCTACTTAAAGAAATCTCGATAGTTCTCATTATTAAAGGCTTGAAATCCAGCAGTTTTGGGTACATTTCTAATCAAAATTAAATAAAAATTCATTAAAATTTCAATGAAGTTCAAATTTTAATCAATTTCAATAATAAAGTCAATAAAATTCATAAAAAATGAATTTTACCCATTGGAGACATTGTTCCTGAAGTGAGAATCACGCTTTTGAATTTCTCGAAAATAGGCTTCATAGCTAAAGAAGAATCTAAACAAGCTAAACTCAATAAAGGGTCTCGCAGAGAGCCGTCAGTAGGATTTGGTTCGAAAATCAGGGCAAATTGTTGATGATAGGGAGTAGCTACTAATGTTGAAAAATGGGCGACAGTTAATAAAGCAACAAATCTAAAAGAATGAAGAAAATTTTTTTTTTTTCAATTTTTTTCTCTCTATTTATTACTCATCTGTTTCAGAAATTTTCAGATCATTTAACAAAAGTTTGAATCTATCTGAGGTAAACCTATTAAAACACATGAATATATTCCCCATTAAAAACACATTTAATAATTTACTTCAATGCATTGGCATCAATATGTGTGGCGTGACTCAATTCGGTCAAAAGTACCTCTGTGGGGAACTTCCTAAACTGCGAAGTTTTAAGCATATTCTTCAAGAAAATCACGATTTTTTTCAAGAAATTGATAAAATGTCCATTTTTTCTGATATTTCCAGGAATGACCTGATTTATGACTTCTTTTGGCAAATCCTCGATTTTCTTGCCATTATTCATGACCCCTTTCTTCGATAATCCTTCTTCTAATTTCTTATATTCAAACTCTAGACTTTTAAGGTCATCATCCTTGATTTTTTCAACCTGAACTTTCAAAGAATCGAGGTTTTTAGTGGCATGTTCGAGAACATTTCTATTGATTCTTACAGTTAAAGCTTCGATACACACATCATCGATATTATGAGCTTCATCGAATAAAACCACACAATCTTTTTTCATTTCTTTTGTCACCATTTCTGAGATTTTCGGGTCTAATAAATACATATAATTATAGACTATTATCGTTGCTGAAGATATTAATTTTCTGGCTAAAAAATAAGGACAAATATCATTCTTTTCTCCGAATTTTTTCATATCTTCAAGTGTTAAAACCCCATTTTCAAATATTTTCTGCTCTTCTTTCAGAACAAATCCTTCATAATATTTACAAAGACATTGATTGTTAGAAGAAGTAAAAATATCCTCGATATCCATTGAACTCTTTGATTTTGAAGTTGGTGGATTATGCGAGAAACGAACCCATTCTGCTGTTAATTTTCGGCAGCCTGCATCCACTTTTTCTCGTTCCTCTGAGAGAGAAAAAATTCAAGAAATTCAAATGAAAAAATAAAAGAATAAGACTTAAAGTCGAAACTTCTGGATGAATACAGAGATTTCTTCGAGCACTTAAACCCACTGCTAAAATCTAAAGAAAATTTCTTAACCAAAACTCGAAAAAAAACTTGGAAAAAAAAAAACTCGAAGCTTTAAAAAAACCCTAAATAAAAACTCGAGCAAAAACTGAGAAAAATTAGAAATATTGAACATTGGATGATGAAAGTCCTGCTTTTTTCCTTGAATCTTCAATAAATTTTAATTCTTTGAGTGTTTTCTCCATTTCTGCAACAGTTCTTGTACAATAGATTAATTTCGTATATCTATCAGGATACGCCAAAATGTATGAGCTGATTAAAGATAAAATTGAAACAGTTTTTCCAGTTCCAGTAGGCACTTCGATAATTGCATGCCCCTAAAAAACTTATTTTGAAAAAGAAAAATGTGTTGATTTGTAAACATTCATGTCCAAAGAATGTTTGATTTCTGTCATATATTCGAATTGTTCTTTATAAAGAGCTGCAAAGGGGAAGAAAACCTGAAGTTCATCAATATAGAAATTCATTTTAAAAGAAAAAAAGCTTTTTTAATAATAGATTTTTTAATCAAAATTATAATGTATTTTTTTAATAAAATTTTTTTTTGAATTGCAATAAAAGAAAAAATTATTGTGTTTTTTATTAATTTATTAGAAAATTAACGTTTTTTTACAAAATAATGAATAATACGAGAGGAAATATTATGAATAGAAAGGTTCTATCTTATCACGGCAGAAATAACCAATCAACAGTATACATTCTTGAATAAAATTTATTTGATTTATTTGAACTTTTTTATCATAAAAGACTGATCAATTTCTGAAAGAATCCACGACTCATTCAAATAAAATCAATAATCTTTCGAATTATTTGGATAGAAGAAGGAAGGTTTTTGATGGTTCTAATGAAGAACAGCATAAAATAAAGCAATAATTTTAATATACAAATTCTAGAATTCTTATTTTCTTTTAGAGAAGAATATAAAAAAGTTTGTGACGTTCAGCTGCAAAGAAAATCAATTCTGAAACATGAATTAAAACAATTTGAATCCAATGAACTTAATACAAATCAAAAGGTTTTTCAACACCAAAAAAAAGTTAAAAAAAAAAGAAAATGAAGAGGATTTTAATAAAATTTTTGTAAAAAATATAGAATGATGAAGAAAAGGAATATTTGAAAAAAATCTATGAGAAAAACCTTCAAAAAGATAATAAAAGCGTAAAAAACTAATAATATTGAGCTTTTAAGAGTTTTAATTTTATCTAAATAGCTTTTTAAACTCTCTGAAACGAATAAAAGGTTCGAAAAATTAATGGATATGCATGAGGATTTTGCGAATTTACACAATGATTTTTTTGAAAGAAATTTGACGAGTTATCGTTAAAGTTTATTTTTTCTGCACAAATTTGCACAAATTTTTTTTTCTTATATATCATTTAAAAAAAAGCGTTTATTTAGTTTTTTTTTTGTCTTTTAAAATTTAAAATAAAAAATATTAAAATATCAAAGTTATTTTTTCTTCATAAGAATTAAATTATCATGTTGGGTAAAGCCTTGCGTTCAAAACACATCTACATCAACGAGATCGACGATCCAATCGATGGTTATTTGCTACTTCAATGCGAAAAAATCGAGAAAATCGTCCCTTTTAAAGCAACCACACCACAAAAAATCTCTGAAAATTACAAAATCTACGATTATCTTGACAATTACATCTTCCCAGGTTTAATCGATGCGAATATTCATACCAATAGCACCTACGAGGATTCTTGGAACGATGCACAGAACCTCACGAAAATGGCTTCACAAGGCGGTATTACCACTTTGATCGACGGTCCTTTGATGCAAAGAACTGATGATAGTCAAGCCCAGACAATATCTTTAAGAATGGCTTCCCTTTCCAATAAGATCTTCGTCGATGTGGGCTTATTGGCTTATTTAGACCAAAAATACTTTGAACTCTTAAATTCGGGAGTTCTTGGTTTCAAAGGCTATTTATCACCTCCTTTTCAAAGCAGTATTCCAAAACTAAACCTTCATGCACTTTATAAGATCAAAAAATCATTAGAAAGTCTTGCTTCGCCTTGTGTTCTTTGCTTGAATTGCGAAGAAGCCAATGAAAGAGATTTATTTGTAGCATCGCCTTTGCGTGCTTATGAGAAAAAAACCAGATTGGATTCAAAGGTCGATATAAAGGATTTTAGAGCTTTTGGGGGAGGTCATCAAGGCACTTTAAATGAGGATGCTTCTTCTAGTACTTCAAATTTAAATGAAGAAGAAAACGATCAGGTTTTCGATATGATGATCGAGGCGAATAGGATTCGCAATAACGGCAGCGATGTGAAATCCCCAACAACTGCTGATTTAAAGGTTTTTTCTTTTGTCGAAGCGATAAAACAGGATGAAAAATATATCTCAGAACAAGAGTATAATCAATATCAACAGGCACATGAAGAATCAAAGGACTTTTTCGAAGAAGATCGGACTCTCGAGTCTTTGAATTTAGATTCAAGTCTCAATATTTCGAAGGATATTTCCCAAGATTTTTCGAATAACACCATTGACGATAATATGGAAGAAAAAGATGAGAAATCCTTTGAAGTGATCAAAAAACCTGGGAAAAAATTATTTGAAGATAATCCTTTGAAGAAACTGTTCCTTGGCTCGATAAACACTGAAAAAGAGATAGGTTCCAAAGAAAGAGAGATGGGAAGAGAAAGAGAAAAGGAAGAAAAGTGTTCTTTGTCAAATTTGCCCTATAGCAAATATGAAATAGACTCCGAGAAAGACTTAATGAAGAAATCAGAGATTTCATACGAAGAATATGCAGGGAAAAATTATTCAGAAAGTCCTGAAATGCAGAAGAAAAAAGAGGGCATTTTAGAAAGACGTTTAAAATCGCGAACTTTAATAGAAAACGATTTTTTTCTCCCAAAAAAGTCGAGTACATCAGATCCAAAGAATTTTATGTTAATAAAGCGGATCAACACAGTAAAAGACACAAACCCTGAAGCTAAAGAAGAGGAAAAGAAGCGTTGTCGTGTTTATAAGAATTTCCTTTTTAATCATCCTTTGGCTTGGGAAACCAGTGGAGTTCACCTCCTATTAAAAGTCTTTAAAAATGCGAATAATTGCAATATTTTACTCACGAATTTATCATCTTCTTCTTTGGCTTATATAATTCGAGATGAAAAGAAAAAGAACCCTAATAGTCCTTTCTTCGTTGATACATCAATCCCTTATATATTTTTCAGCATGGATATGATCAAAGACAGCCAAACGAAGTTCAAAACTTCCCCGCCAATCAGAGATAAAGCTGAAGCGAATTTAATCGTAAAAAGCATTAGAAAAGGGGTCTTCGACACTATTTCTTCGTTTCATTTGCAAACTCCTTTGACTTTCAAGAATATTCAAAATGGAAACTTTAGAAGAGCTTTTAATGGAATTTCTTGTCTGGGATTCAATTTGCCGGCTGTTTGGACACGATTATATGCATTTGAGAAGAAGAAAATGATCAAAGGAAAGCTAGTTAAATCGGATATTGAGAAAAATCTGAATAGAATCTTCAGAATATTGATTCGGACAATGAGCAAAAGGCCTGCTGAAATCTTCAATATTAATCATCAGAAAGGGGATTTAATGGTAGGAAAAGATGCAGATATTCTCATTTGGAACCCTTTTGTTTTGAAGAAAATCGATAGAGAAGATATTTTATTGAAATATCCCAAATTATTCATTTTTAGAGGGTATAAGGTGTATGGTGAAGTTGTTGCTACGTTTTTGAGAGGGGAGATCGTGTTCCAAAAGGGTAAAGATGGAAAGGATTTTGTACAAAGGGGAAGAGTTTTGAAACGGGGAGTCAATATATAAATAAGAGAAATATTGCTTAATGAAAATGTGATATTATTTTTTAATTTAAAAAAAAAAAGTTTTTCATTTTTTTTTGGGGAAGTAAAAAAATTTTTGAATTTTTAAAAGTATTAGTAAAAAAATCACATTTTAAAAAATAAAATAGCTTTTACTCTAAAAATATTTATGAGCGAAATCACGATTTTCCACTTTAAAGACAAAAATCTGCCACACATTTCACAAGTTGGTGGTAAAGGCTTTTCTCTGATTAAAATGACACAAGTTGGATTAGCGATTCCTCCAGGTTTCATCCTTACAGTTTCCTTTTTTCGCCCATGGATTCTCCAACTAAAAGCCCTCGATGCCTGGAAGGCTTTTCTTTCTTCTTCTCCCAAAAATATCTCTCAAAAAATTAATGAAGTCAAAGCCCAATGTATGAATTTATTCTTGACAGAAGAGCAGAATTCTTCATTAAAAGAAGCTTTAAGTCATTATCCAGATGTTCATATGTTCGCTGTGAGATCCTCTTCTCCTGAAGAAGATCTTGCTGGAGCTTCTTTCGCAGGAGGCTATGAAACAATCTTAGGCGTTAAACTCGAAGCAATGTTCGAATCCATTAAAAAAACATTTGCTTCTTGTTTAGACTATCGAGTTTTTGTATATAAGAAAGAAAAAGGATTCCCAATTAATGATTTTAGCATTGCAATTGTGATTATGGCTCAAATAGCCAGCGAAATCTCAGGGGTAGGGTTTTCTTTGAATCCTTTGAACAATGATTATGATGAAGCAGTTTTTAATTCGAATTGGGGTTTAGGAGAGACTGTCGTCGCGGGTCTCTGTAATCCTGATCAATATATCATAAATAAAGTCAATAAAACTTTAATAGACATCAAAATAGGTAAAAAAGAAACTCAAATCTGGCTTAAACCTGATGGAGGAACCTTCGAAAAAGAAGACCCTAGACATGAAGAACAATCTTTAAAGGATCATCATCTCAAGGAATTAGTTGAACAGATACTTATTATCGAAAAATATTACAATCAACCTATGGATATTGAATGGGCCATTGAAAAAGAAGTTCTTTATATATTACAAGCCAGACCTATTACTTCACATTTAGAATTGCCAGAAATTATGATAACTAAGCCTGAGGAGCCTAGAAATCTCTATCTCGATATAACTTTAACGATACAAGGGTTTGAGAAGCCTGTTTCAGTTTTCGGAGCTGATATTTTAGAACAAATATTGAGTGAGGTGGGGTTAAAATTATTCGGAAGTAGAGAGATAGGGGATCTCCGCAAAGGGATTTTTGAACTAGTCTCTGGAAAAATTTTCTTTAATTTATCAAATATTTGGAGCAAAATTGATTCGAAAGTAATGTCAAACAATTTCAAGAAAATGAATTACGATGCTGGAGTTCTTATGGAAGAAGTGGATTCGAAAATTTATTCTAGAAGACAAGTTCCTTATGCGATAAACTTCTGGAAACTTGGAATGGCTTGGAGACTGCCTGTGATAAAGCTCGCTTTTCCTTATTTCTTCATGAATAGAATCAAGAAAAACATTGAAAATGGAGTGAGAAATTTCAACGCGAAGTTTGATACAGTGAAAAAAAAACGAGAAGAGGGGAAAATTTCAATTGCGAATTGTTTGGAGATATTAAAGGATCAATTCGCGATTCTATTTTCACAATATTTAATACCTGCATTTTTAGGAGGCATTTTCCATGGTCAGAATAAATTAGATTTTTTATTCGAGAAGTTCAAAGATCAGCAAAATATCAAGGAATCTCTCAGCGATTTAGGGCGATGTTTACCGAATAACGTCACAACAGAAATGGGGCTGAAAATTTTCCAGTTAACCAAACATTTTGATAAAGAAAAATTTCAGAAATTCGAGGATTTTAAACAAGATTTCGATAGTGGAAAATTCCTTGAGAAATTTTATAAAGATTGGAAGAATTTCATTGAAAATTATGGATTTAGAGGAGAAGGGGAGATTGATGTGAGAAATATTCGTTATAGGGAGGCTCCTGAAGTTCTTTTAGCACAAATTCATTCACTTTTGATTAATAGCACACCTGAGAATAACCCTGAACACTATTTCGAAGAAGCTGAGAAAAAAAGAAAAATTGCTTATGGTAAATTAAGAGAAATTGCTGATAAAAATAGTTTTGGAAGAGATTTCGAAAAGGCGTTTCAGGTAATGTATAACTTAGCTGGTTTTCGAGAAACCCATAAGTATTTTGTAGTGAAAATAGTGGATTATTTGAAGATTATTTCACTAGATTTGGCAGAAAAATTAATCTCAAAAGGGATTCTGAAATCAAAAGATCAAATCTTCGATTTGACTTTACAGAATATCATCGATATAGAAACTGGAAAAATAAAGCCAACAGCTAAAGAAATTGAACAAATTATCATTAAAAATCTTCAAATAAACAATCTTTATTTGAAATGGCCTCGAGCTCCTTCGATAATCGACTCCAGAGGTCGCATTCCCAACTTAAAAAAAAAGTCTTTGAAACCTGGTGAATTAGAAGGTCAAAGTGTCTCATATGGAAAGGTTAAAGGCTTTGTGAAAGTAATGAAAACCTCAATAGAAAAGCCATTTTTTCCTGGAGAAATTCTGGTGGCGAAAGCTACAGACCCTGGATGGACTCCTCTGATTATCAATGCAGGGGGAATTCTTTTAGAAGTAGGGGGAATGCTACAACATGGAGCTTTGGTCTCAAGAGAATTTGGGAAACCTTGCATTGTGGGGATTGATAATGTGACAAAGATTTTGAAGGATGGGGATGAAGTGGAGATTGATGCAACTATTGGGGTTGTGAAGATAATAAAGAAGGAAAGCTTTGATATTATAGAAGAGGAAAAAAAAGAGTAAAAGAAGAATAAAATTAAAATGTTAAAATGTTGTACAAAAATTTCATTTTATTTTGCTATTTTGAGAGTGAAAAAATAAAAAATTTATTAAATCCAAAAATTTTTTTATAAATTTGATTTTGTTTCTCTATCAGAGGACTTTCTTATTCAAAACATAATTTTCAAGATAAATTATGTTTGAGAGAAAAAAAATAAGTTTTACACAATAATGAGATAATATTTAAAAACAAAATTTTTTTGTTTTTCTATTCTAATCCTCCCTAAATACAATTTTTTTTAATTAATTTCAACTGATTCATACTTCAAATCGATTTTTTCTTTTGAATTTATTGAATTTTCTGACATTAACATTATTTCACTTTCAAGATTTTGATGAATTTCTGACAGTTTCTTCATATTTTTTTTGAAAGTCGCATTTTTTTGTGACAAATACAAAAAATCGCTTTCAAAAACATCCATAAAAATTAAATGTTCTTTTTCTTCAATTTCGAAAAAACTTCTCAAAATTTTTTCCTTTGCTTTATAATTTTGAGTGTTTTTCACAAAAAGCAAAATATTGGGGTTTAAATGATTCAAATATATTGATTTTGAGATTTTATTCTTTCAATTTCTTTAAGAAATAATTTTGAATTTTCTGAAAAGAAATAATAATAATAATCATAGATATCATCTTCTGAAAAATTACAAATGCGTTCTTTTTTCTGCAAATCATCATCATTCAAAAGATAAGCTATTAATTGATAGCTTTTAAAGAATAAATCTTGAATAAATTCATCATTTTTAAATGTATAATTTAAAGCATATTTGAATTCTTCTCTATTTGACTCATATATCAT
>JFJP01037736.1_pt1 | contig 32662 bp, 21 predicted proteins | sample 431651 | NCBI WGS metagenome assembly JFJP01 (sample SAMN02602958, study PRJNA72255) | Microbial mat metagenome, whole genome shotgun sequencing project. | biome: fresh water; feature: sink hole; material: water; isolation source: purple microbial (photo- and chemosynthetic) mats found in... | reverse complement strand
CCAATTGTTGGTCGCCTTTTGCCATATCCATCAGCCATCCAACTTAAAACATCTTTATTGGAACAGTTTTCGGCAACTAATATAAAACGCTCAGCTGTTACAGTGCCATTCGTAAGTTTTATCATCAGTTTTGCTACATCCTGCACATCAATATAGCCACTACCGCCGTATGTATAAAATGGCAAGCCTTTGCGAACTCGCGCAAATAGCTCTGAACTTCCTTTGCTTGTTCCCGAAAACCCTAAAATAACACCTGGATTTACGATAACCGCATTCAACCCAGCTTTTATTCCTTTCCAAACTTCTTGTTCTGAATAATATTTGCTACGGGAGTATGCTGAGCGCATTTCAATATTGCCAATTTCAGTTGTTTCGGTTATAAGCTCATCGCCAAGTGAGTGTCCACAAGCTGCAATGGAACTAACAAAGCAAAAACGTTTTATCTTGTTTTTTAATGCCGCATTTACCACATTTTTCGTTCCATTAAGGTTGGTTGCAATTAATTCGTTGCCACCATTGCCAAGCGAAACTACTGCCGCACAATGATACACTGTTTCGATGCCAGAGAGTGCTTCTGTAATTGATTTTTCGTCGCAAACATCGGCAATGCGCCATTGTATTCGTCGCAAAAAAGCATCGGCATGCGGTGTGTAAAAATTAAAAATCTGACGAAGCGGTTCTAAGTTGCTCGTAGGTCGTTTTATAGCATTAACAGTAATATTTTCCTGAAGTAAATGCCAGAGTAAATGTCCGCCAACTAAGCCAGTGGCACCAGTAACTAAAATCATTTTATTTGTTTTTAAATTTCGATGGTCAAAAATACGGAAAGAAACTGTATTTTTGCATTTTTAAAACAAAGAATTTTATATTCATGCAATCTATATGTGTTTATTGTGCTTCGAGTACACAAATTAATCCTCTTTATTTCGAAGCTGCTTCAGAATTGGGCAAACTATTTGCCGAAAACAAATTGGAGTTGGTGTATGGAGGCGGGTCCAATGGTTTAATGGGGCGATTAGCCGATGTGGTGCTCGAAAATGGTGGTACCGCTACAGGCGTAATTCCGCAGTTTATGTGCGATCAAAATTGGAATCATCAGCATCTTTCGAATCTTATTGTTACCGAAACTATGCACGAACGCAAGGAAAAAATGGCGTTCATGTCTGATGCAGCTGTGGCATTGCCTGGTGGTTGTGGCACATTTGAGGAGTTGTTAGAAGTGATTACTTGGAAGCAATTAGGAATTTTTACAAAGCCCATTATTATTGTCAATATTAATGGTTACTACGATCCATTGATTTCAATGTTGCACAAAGCGATTGAAGAAAATTTTATGCGTGAATTGCATCGAGATATTTGGGTTGTCGTAAATTCGGCCAATGAGGTAATTCCGGCAATAAAAAATGCAAAAGTTTGGGATATAAGCGTACGTAAATTTGCCGCAATTTAGCCTTTAAAAGTTCATATAATTAAACAATGCCAGAAAAAGATAGTATACTCATACTGAGCGATTCAGCTCAATTAGTTATGGACTCGCTGCTATATCGCGATTCGGTACTTTCGGCCGATTCCATTGCGCGTGTGGATTCCATTGCGCGCGCCGACTCTATCGCTTTACATGCCTTTAAAGGGTACGACGGCGTATTAGCTGTAGGAGCACCTTCGGATCAGAATTGGGTTTTTCTGGTTTTGCTTTTCATGTTTGGCGTATTTGTTGTTTCGTTTCTGAGATCTATTTCATCGCCTTTAAATATTTTTACTACTTTTTTTAATTCAAAAGATCGTGGAAGCATTTTTCATAAAACATCGATTGATAATATAGAGCAAAAATTTTATTTTTTTGTTATATCGGTAACATCTATCTCTCTCTTCAGTTATCTTGCTTTTCATCAACAAGCTAAGGCTTTCAGCTTTTTCGTTTATATTCAATTTGTGGTTGTTGTTCTTTTGTTTTTCTTAGTAAAATATATATCCACGAAATTGATTTCATATATTTTTATAGATAATGGAATTGTCAAATCGTTGTTGGATAATTATCTGAATGTCGTATACTTCGTTTCAATTTTGTTTTATCCAATTATGCTTTTTCATTTATATGCAAAAGATGTTTCATTAGAATTAATACCTGTTTCAGGTCTGATTATCATGTCTTTAGGCCTATTTTTAGTTGCAGTAAAACTCGTTCAGATTTTTTTGCATAAAGTTGTAGTTTCTTTGTATTTATTGTTGTATCTTTGCACCCTTGAAATTTTACCTGTAATTATTGTAATTCAGGTGTTTCAATATTTATCAAAATTAGTTTAATTACTTTAGTTTATAGCATTGAAAATTAAGAAGATATTGGTTTCGCAACCACAGCCCACCTCCGAGAAATCGCCCTATTTCGATTTGAGTGAAAAATATGGTTTTAAGATAGATTTTCGTCAAATGCTCAAAGTGGAGCCAATTATGGCAAAAGAATTTCGCACTCAACGAATTTCAATTTTAGATTACTCAGCCATTATTTTTAATGCCCGTCATGGCATAGATCATTTTTTTCGTTTATGCGACGAGATGCGTATTTCCATTCCCGAAACGATGAAGTATTTTTGTGTAACAGAAGCTGTAGCAGTGTATCTGCAACATTATATTCATTATCGCAAACGCAAAGTGTTTTTTGGGAATACTGGTAAAATGGCTGATTTAGTAACGGTTATGAATAAGCATACCGATGAAAAATTTCTTTTAATTACATCCGATGTTCTTAACGAGGAAACTTTATTGGCTTTGGAAAAATCGAAAGTTACCTTCCAAAAGGCGGTAATGTATCGTACTGTTACAAATGACTTTTCGCCAGAGGAGCAATTTGATTATGATATGTTGTTGTTTTTTAGTCCAATTGGAGTTTCGGCCCTTAAAAAGAGTTTTCCTGATTTTGAACAAGGCGACATAAAAATTGGTTGCTTTGGAGCTACAACTGCTCAGGCAATGAAGGATTTTGGTTTACGTCTTGATTTTCAAGCTCCAACGACTGAAGCTCCTTCGATGACCAAAGCGCTCGAAAACTATATGAAAGAATATGTAAAGAATTTCAAAAAGTAAGCTTTTAAAATATAATTTTAGTACATCCCAAAAGTATCGAACATTTTCAGTACTTTTGGGATTATTTTTTTATGTAAATTACAATCTTTATTCTTTGCTCTTTATTCTTTGCTCTTTATTCTTTGCTCTTTATTCTTTATTCTTTGCTCTAAAAAATGACACCTACTTTTACATTTCCCAAAAAAGAACATTTATGCGGCGAAATTCGTATAAGTAAGCTATATGCCGAAGGAAAAGCATTTATAGTTTATCCTTTGCGTGTGGTGTATAAAGTTACAGTTGGAGTTGAAAATATTCCGGTAAAAGTATTGGTTAGCGTTCCTAAAAAGCGTTTCAAACATGCTGTTGATCGTAATCGAATCAAGCGGTTGATGCGCGAAGCATATCGACTAAACAAACTCAAAATAAATGAGTTAGCAACCGAAAAAGAAATTGAAATTCAAATTGCATTTAATTATGTAGCCAATAGTGAAATGGATTATGAAACTTTGAGCCGTAAAATGACAAAGGCGCTCAATCAAATCGCTGAAAAGCTATAAATAGTTTGTAGTTTGTAGTTTATAGTTTGTAATTTATAGTTTATAGTTTATAGTTTATAGTAAAGAGAATTTTGAAAAGACTTATTCGTCATATTGTTTTACTTCCGGTATATTTGTACCGTTACAGCATTTCGCCACTGCTACACTCGAGTTGCCGATACACACCTACTTGCTCACAATATACCGTGGAAGCTGTATTGAAACATGGCATTTTTAAAGGTGGTTTTTTAGCAATAAAACGTATCGGAAGCTGTCATCCGTGGGGTGGAAGCGGCTACGACCCTGTGAAGTAAAAAAAATTGGTAACATCAGTTTGAAATGAAAAATGCAAATATGGACATGGAAATAAAAAAAATACAACTAATTTTTGTAGCGATTTTCTGCTCTATCAATTCATTTTCTTCCAACGATATTTATTTTTCAAAAATTGGTATCGAACAAGGATTATCGCAATTATCCGTCAATAGCATCTATCAGGATGAACTTGGCGCTATGTGGTTTGCCACGCGCGAAGGCCTGAACCGTTACAATGGAAACGGAATGCAAATACTACGCCCCGAACCTAACGACACGAACTCACTTGGCGAAAACCTAATACTCACCGTTTGTGGCGACAAAAATGGTCATGTGTATATTCGTTCACACAACGGAGTGAATGAGTATTCGATCAGCACGTCGACAATGAAAAGCATACATCGAAAAAGTGTGAGTGGAATGAATTATGGCATTCAAAACCTTTGGATTACTGAAGGAAACAAGCTGTATAGTTATAAAGATGGTGTAAAGAAACTATATTGCGCTGTAAATCAATGTACCTCTCCTATCGAAAAGATACTTCAAACGGCCGACCAACGTATAATTTTAGGCTCACTATCGTCGGGTGTTTTTGTAATTGACCAAAACAAAAAAGTACGCTCACTCCTACCCGATTGCAGTCAGGTGTCACACTTATTCGAAGACAGTAAAAAAAACTTATGGATTTCGACCTGGGAAAAAGGACTGTTCAAAATCGACCGCTCTGGCACACTCACTAACTACACTTACAATCCGAAAAATCCTGAAAGTTCCGTTTCGTCGAATTTTGTGCGCGTGGTGTGCGAAGACAATAACGGTTCGATATGGATAGGAACAAAAAAAGGGCTCGACTGTCTGGTGGCAGGCACCAATATATTTAAACATTACAACACCGAAGGACAAAACAGTCGACAACTTTCGAACGAGTCGGTTTGGTCATTACTCAAAGATAATCAGGGCACTATATGGGTGGGGACGTATTTTGGCGGTATCAATTATTTTAATCCTGACATTAATTTTTACACACAACACACTTTGCAGGATGGCGTTTTCCGCAACAAGCCTTTCCCCATTATCAGTAGCATTGTTGAAGATGAGAATGAAAATCTCTACCTCTGTTCCGAGGGCAATGGTTTGATTTATTACAACACAACAAACAACGCATATAAAATTTTTGGCACAGCCGATGGATTAACATCCGAAAACATTAAAGCAGCTTATTACGACCAGCAAAACAGGGAACTGTGGCTTGCAACGCATCTTGGTGGCATTTGTATGCTAAATACCAAAACCAATATTTTTACACCATACAACAAGATTAAACCAGAATGGGCACAAACGGACGTTTTAAGCTCCATTGTACCCTATCAGAATTATTTACTTGCAGGAACACATGGTGGTTTATTTTTATTTGATAAAACAACAAAAAAATACAGCCTGTTTTCAGCAAAATTGCATAAGTTGGTCAATTACATTCAGGATGTAAAAATTGACAAGTCCGAAAATATGTGGGTTGCCGGCTTTAGTGGCGTTTACAAATACAACCTGAAAAGTCAGAAAATTGATACCTATCGTTTCGATGGAAAGGATTCCACAAGTCTGAGTTTTGATAACGCATCCAAAATAATGGTCGATAGTAAGGGACGTGTCTGGATAGGTACAAGTGGAGGTGGTCTCAATCTGTATTTGCCTGAATCGGACTCGTTCCGGCATTACGATCAGAAACACGATGGATTAATCAACGATTTTATAAGTAATATCCTCGAATCGCGTTTTGGATATCTGATTATTTCAACCACCAAAGGCTTTAGTATGCTCGATGTTGAAAATAATAAAATTCATAATTTCAGTGCCGAAAATGGATTGCCGCTCAACTCGCTGTATAGTGGTGGCCAGTGTTTAACGCGCAAAGGCGAGATTTTTCTGACTGGTATGAACGGTATGGTATCGTTCAACGAAGAAAACTTATCCATTCCGCATCGGTTATTCAACCTGAATCTTATAAATTTGTGGATAAACAATAAACTGGTGCAACCGAACGATGAGAACGGAGTTCTTGAAAAATCATTGGCTTACACCAAGCTTGTGGAGCTAAACCACAAACAAACCATGTTGACCATTGAATTTGCTTCGAACAACTATATCCCTGCCAATCAGCCAGTTTACAGGTATAGGCTCGAAGGTTTTTCGGATGCGTGGACGGAATTACCACAGGGTATTTCCAAGCTGAATTTTATGAATCTGGGTTCGGGTAAATACAAATTGGTGGTGCAAGCCCTTTCTCCTGTCGATAAGCAAATTCTCACGTCAACCGATTTGAATATTCGGGTTTACCCACCGTTTTATTTTGCCTGGTATGCGTTTTTGGTGTATGCATTATTGGTTGTTTTAATTATATCGTGGTACATTCGGTTTAGCCGCTCACGTTTGCTTTTGGAGACTTCGCTTTCGTACGAAAAGAAAGAAAAAGAACATATTGAGGAAGTTAATCAGTCAAAACTACGCTTTTTTACCAATATTTCGCACGAGTTTCGTACACCGCTTACGCTTATCAAAGGGCAAGTGGATATGTTGTTGCAAATGCATAATATACAACCAGCCGTGTACAACCGCATTTTGAGCGTTAAACGTAACACGCTGAATATGCAGAGTTTAATAAACGAACTGCTCGAATTCCGTAAAAGCGAACAAGGACATTTGCAACTGAAGGTGAGCCAGCATGATTTTGTGAAGTTTTTGTACGAAGTGTATTTGTCGTTTGTCGAATACGCTAATTATCGGGAGATTAAGTTTAATTTCGAATGTAAAGAAACCGAACTTCCGCTGTGGTTCGATGCCTCACAAATGCAAAAAGTGTTTTATAACCTGATATCCAATGCATTCAAATATACATCCAAAAATGGTTCCATTAGTTTGCAGGTGGAACAAGCCGGAGAGGCAGTTCTGGTGTCGATACTCGATAGCGGTGTGGGTATAAGTGCCGAAGCAGTGGATAAGATTTTCGACCGTTTTTATCAGGCCGAAAATGGTTTACAAACTAGCAATATGGTGCCGGGCACGGGTATCGGATTAGCGCTTACAAAAAATATTTTAGAACTACACAATGCCGAAATAACTGTCGAAAGTCAGCCACAGGTTGGAAGTCGATTTACCGTAACGTTAAAGAAAGGTTCGTCGCATTTCAAAGAGGAAGATATTGTGGAAGTAGAGGACATTGATACAAATTGCATACAACAGCTTACTGATATTGATGCCGAATTTATGCAGGAAGTTATTAATCAGCAAACCGAAAACAACGAACCGCATTATTCCATGCTTATTGTGGAGGATAATGACGAGCTGCGCGAAATGCTGAAAACAGTTTTTGAGCCAATTTATAAAATTTATACGGCTGCCGATGGCGAAGAAGGACTTGCAATGACCATTGAGCATCAACCATCTATTGTACTGAGCGACGTAATGATGCCGCGCATGTCGGGTACCGAAATGTGTTCGAAAATTAAAAACAATTTCACAGTTTGCCATATTCCAGTAGTGTTGCTTACAGCGCAAACAGCCGTAGAGCACAACATCGAAGGACTACGTTTGGGAGCCGATGATTATGTGACCAAACCATTCAATATCAAAACATTAATTACCCGTTGTAATAATTTGGTAAATGGCCGTAAATTGTTGCAAGAGCGCTTTAGCAAACAAACCGATTTCTCGCCACGCCAAATTGCCACCAACAATCTCGACCGTGAGTTTTTGGAAAAAGCACAACTCATAATCGAAAAATACATCGACAGCAGCGAATTTGATGTGCCACTTTTCGCCAGCGAAATGGCCATGGGTCGCACCAAACTATTCAGCAAAATTAAAGGAATAACTGGCCAAACGCCTAACGATTTTATTATAACCGTAAAACTCAAAAAAGCCGCCGCCATGCTCTCCAACAATCCCGAATACAACATTTCGGATATAACCTACATGCTCGGCTTTAGCTCACCCAAGTATTTTGCCAAATGTTTTAAAGAACAGTTTGGAGTATCTCCGTCGGCATTCAGAAAAACGGAGGAAACAGTGGAGGAAATGGAAGAATAATAAAAATTATTGAAAAACAAGCTCTTTTCACCCCACTCGTATTACTTTTCCCGTACCAGCATATTTTACAGGTTCGGTAATATTGCCGTAGCCTATTTTACCAAATTCAATACCTAAAGTGAGTATCAACGTTATTTCTTCAGAGATTTGCTTTTCGGAAGCGATGTTTTCTTCTTCAAAAGGATATTCCAGTAAGATTTGCATAGCTGGTTGCGTTCCGCTGACTTGTTAGTTTATGAATGTCCAAAATTATCTAATAAATAAGTGTGAATGTGAACTATTTTTTGTAGTTTTGGGCTTTCAAAAAAACGAAAATCAGTTTCAAAAAACTTTATCATGGCATTTTATCAAAATACAGTTTTAAATAAACACCTAAAGGCTCTAAATTCGGAGAAAATACATGCTGCTTACGCTCAGTTTAAAGTCCATTTTCATAACCCCGAAGTACAGCAAAACATTCGTGCAAGTAAAGAAGAGCAGTATCAGGAAGGATTTTTGCGCGATTTATTTGTCAATATTCTCGGCTACAAGCTCAATCCCAATGCCGAATTTAACCTCACTACCGAATATAAAAACGTAAAGGATAGCAAAAAGGCGGATGGAGCAATTATTATTTCTCCTTCGACAAGGGGGCATGCCCCCTTGGTTAGCGCTATTATCGAGCTGAAAGGTACCGAAACCACCGATTTAGATAAAGTAGAGCCACAGGCTTTTGGCTATAAAAATAACCAACCCGAATGTACTTACATTGTTATTTCCAACTTCGAAAAGCTGCGATTTTATATCGACAATGCCATTGAACACATCGAGTTTAACCTGTTTACGCTTACTCTCAAGGAGTTTGAATTACTCTGGGTTTGTTTGGCTTACGAAAGTATTGCTGCCGACCTGCCCAAAAAAATCAAAAATGCTTCGATAAGCGAAGAAGACAGCATTACCAAAAATCTGTACAAAGATTATTCGCTTTTTAAACGCGAACTGCATCAGAATTTAGTGGCACTAAATCCCGAAATGGACGAATTACTGCTATTTAAAAAATCGCAGAAACTGCTCGACCGCTTCTTGTTTTTGCTGTTTGCCGAAGACCGCCAACTCCTCCCGCCCAATTCGGTGCGTGAAATTCTGAAACAATGGAACGACCTGAAAGACTTGGATGCATACACTCCTTTGTACAGTCGGTTTAAATTGTATTTCGGTTATCTGAACACCGGACACAAAGGCAAACACCACGATATATTTGCTTATAATGGTGGACTTTTTAAGCCCGATGATGTATTGGATGTGGTGCAAATTGACGATGAGTTGCTTTACCGACACACGCTAAAACTCTCCGATTACGATTTTGCCAGCGAGGTAGATGTAAATATCTTAGGGCATATTTTTGAAAATTCGCTGAACGAATTGGATGAACTTTCAGCAGCGGCTGCAGGTCAGGAATTCGACAAATCGAAAACCAAACGCAAACGCGATGGTGTTGTTTACACGCCCAAATACATTACCAAATACATAGTAGAAAATACTGTAGGCAAACTTTGTGAGGAGAAACAAGCAGAACTCGGGTTAAAAGACGAGGATTACAGCGCCGACAAAAAGCAAAATAAAACTGCCAAAAAGCTGCTGTTTGACAAACTTACTGCCTATCGCGAATGGTTATTGCAAATCACAATATGCGACCCGGCTTGTGGTTCGGGGGCATTTTTGGTAGAGGCATTGGATTTTTTGATACGCGAACATCGCTATATCGACGAATTGCAGGCAAAACTATTTGGCGATACGCTGGTGCTGAGCGATGTGGAAAAAAGCATTTTGGAAAACAACCTCTTTGGAGTGGACATAAACGAGGAAAGTGTGGAAATTGCCAAACTGTCGCTGTGGCTACGTACCGCACAACCCAACCGCAAACTGAACGACCTGAACAACAATATTAAATGCGGTAATTCACTGATTGACGACCCAACCGTTGCAGGCGATAAAGCATTCAACTGGGAAAAAGAATTTCCGCAAGTGTTTGGCGTAAGTGCAGAAATGGAAGCAAGAATTATTGAAGAAATACCCCAAACGCCCGATTATCTGCAACTAATTAAAGAAAAATCGCTCGAAGCACAGCAAAAAGCCGAACAGGGAATTGCCTTATCAAAAGAAGCATTGGAAATAACCAAGCAACTGACCGAATATGCCGATAAACTTAAAGCAGTTTCGGCACCCGAAGCAGAATATCAAATTGGGAATAAAGGGTTTGATGTGGTGATAGGAAATCCGCCGTATGTAAATATTTATAACATGAGAAGTCTCGATAGAGACTATTTTAATCTATCAAAATCATACAAAACAACACATTTAAAGTATGATTTATATGTGTTATTTATTGAAAAAGGAATTAGTATCTTAAAAAGAAACGGTCATATTAGCTATATTATACCCTCAGTAATTATGTCAGTGCCATATGGTACTCTTATTAGAAAAAAAATCATTGAAGAAAATACTCTAACCCAAATTGTTGATTTTACTGGATTTAGAGTTTTCGCTGATGTAATGGTTGAGGTCTGCATTTTAGTAATAACAAAGAAAAAATCAGATAATAATTTAGTGAAAATATTCAAACCTAAATTAAAGATAAGTGATTTTCAGGATTGTTATTTTGAGATTAATCAAAATGAATTTACAAAAACAGAATCTTTCCAATTTAGATTAGATTTAAATGATAGTTCTATACAAATTACAAAAAAAATTAAAGAAAAAAGCGTTTTATTTGAATCAATATATTATGTTAGCAAAGGTATAGTTGCATTTAGTAAAATTGATGGTAGAAAAAAAGATGATTTCCTTTTTGCAGAAAAGGTAAATGATAAATGTGTTCCATATCTTGAAGGAAAAGATGTTAGTCGGTATTATATTGATTTTGACAAGAAATACTTGGAATATGATATAAATATCATGTCAAGACCAACCTTCCCTGAATTACATAATAAAAACAAAATATTAATTCGCGCTATTTCGGATGGTTTGAATGCAACTTATGACAATGAAGGGTATTATATCGACCAAAAATTAATAATATGTTCAAAAAGAGTTGAGATTGAAGACTATATTGTCCCAGCTAAGCGACCAAAATCAGCACATTTGAATAAAAATAATGAAATAAATGATTTGGCTATTTTGGCTTTAATAAATTCAAAACTAAGTACATATTATTATTTGATTATGCTAAAAGGAGGAGTCAGTATTCTGCCAGAAGATATTCGAAACTTTCCAATTTTTTTATTTGATAATGCTGAGCAGCAAGAGCCTTTTGTAAGCGAAGCCAGTAAAATACTGTTGTTAACCAAACAACTAAACGCCGTTTCTCAAAAATTCCAACGTATGCTTCAGCGCAAGTTCGACTTGGAAGAATTGCCTGTAAAACTGCAAAATTGGTATACACTCACTTATAAAGATTTCGTAACAGAACTCGGCAAGAAAAAGATAAAATTCACTCTCGCTCAGGAAGCCGAATGGGAAGACTACTTCGCCGCCGAACAAACCAAAGCCCTCGAGATTAAAAACCAAATAGAATCTACGGACAGGGGAATTGATAGAATGGTATATGAGCTGTATGAGTTGACGGAAGAGGAAATTAAGATTGTGGAAGGGTCAGGAGTAAAATAAATTTCCATATCGGATTTAAAAGCAATCCTTAAGTTCTCACCTAATCATTTTATTCAAACTATCGAAAATCTGAAAAAATATAGTAAGTTTGCACTTTCAAAAAAATCCTTTCAGAGTATTCTTTTCGTTTATTTTAATTGATTGTCAGCGTGCAAAAAGACCATATACATATTGATTACGAACTGCTTATGCAGTTGCGGGATGGGAACGAACGAGCCTTTTCGGTTGTATTCGATACCTATCACCGATATTTGTATGTGTTGGCTTGCCGGTATTTAATGTCCGAAAGCAATGCGGAGGATGCGGTGCAACATACTTTTATGCGCTTGTGGGAAGGGCGCGAAACCTTCGACTACAAAACGGGTATCAAGAATTTACTCTTTACCATTCTGAAAAATTATGTGCTGAACGAAATCAGGCATAATAACATGGCATTGCAGAAAAACTACGAATTGGCACAGTTCAACGAAGAAATGGAAGCGGGCTTCCTGCATGAATTGGAGGATGCAGACTTTAAAACACATTTGTATAAACTCATAGAGCAACTGCCACCCCAAAAGCGCGAAGTTTGTTTGTTGAAAATTCAACAGGGCATGTCGAATCAGGAAGTGGCAGATACTATGAATATTTCGATACCGACCGTTAAATCGCATTATACGCAGGTAATTAAGTTGTTGCGTTCAAAAATAGACAAATTTCTATTTATTGTAATAGCATTGAAATATTTTTTATAAATAATTTGACATTTAACTCATACCTTTTTCCTATATAAATGTTTAATAGAATTGTAATAGTTATGAATAATTAATTATAAAATGTTTGACCCCAAAATTATAGATAACGTATTTTCGAAAACAGCCACTCCCGAACAAGCCCGACAGGTAGCTGCATGGTTTGCAACGGAGGAGGGACAGGCTTATTTCGCGCAACGATACGACCGCGAATCATATTTACTTAACGAAAAGATATTGGAAGAATGGATAGAAAATGAAATTCCTTCAAAACGAATGAAAGTTCGTTTCCTTTCGCAGCTCAACTTGCGGGTTCGCACATTCCGGTTTCGTGTGGTGGCGGCTGTACTCGTGCCATTTTTGGTGTTGGCAGGCGCATTTATGTATGTGGCGAATCATTCGGGCGTTTTTCAATCCGAAGAAATGGCTGAGTTTGTAGTGCCTTACGGAGAACAACTTAATGTGGTGCTTCAGGATGGTACACAAGTACAGCTCAATTCGGGCTCACGACTCCAATATCCAAAAACCTTCGGGCTTTTTAGTAGAAAAGTAAAACTAACGGGCGAAGGTTATTTTGCGGTAGCCAAAGAATCGACCCGACCATTCGAGGTGGATTTAAAGGATATTAAAGTAAAAGTAACCGGCACACATTTTAACGCGAGAGCATATCCTGAAGACAAAAAGATACGAGTAGCATTGGAAGAAGGAAGTGTAAATATAGCCGACAAAACCGACAAAACTTATCCCTTGAAAGTGGGCGAAAGTGTCGAATACGACCGCACAACCGGAGTTTGTAAAATAACCACAGCCCCCGACATGACTTTACACACAGCCTGGCGCACCAAAAGCCTGAATTTTTACCGCACACCACTTAGGGAAATTATTAAAACGCTTGAAAGGCAATATGAAGTGCAGTTTGATGTAAGCGACTCAGCTTTATTGAACTACCGATTTAGCATTTCCACCAATAAAAGTAATCTCGATGAAGTGCTGAGTGATTTGGAAAAAGTATCAAAAGTAAGCTTTAAACAAAACTACGAAGGGAAATACCGTATTTCGGAGAGAAATTAGAAGAAGAGCAAAGAACAAAGAGTAAAGAACAAAGATTTAATGCCTACCTAAGTACACACTTATTAAAGTGAGAACTTTGGTAGGTATTTTTTTAAATGCACTCATACCTTTTGACCGCTGGTGTGTTAATTATGTAAATTTTCAGAAATAGCAACTTCTTAAATATATTAAATGAAAAAGAAAAGACCATTTCCAAAAGTAATTTTGCTCACATTTTTTTTGACTGTATTCGTATTTAATGCTTCTGCTCAGAAAGTAACGCTTTCGTTTAAGAATGAAAAATTCGAGAAAGTGTTGAATTCCATCAAACAACAAACAGGTTTATCGCCCGTTTATAGCGAGCAATTGGTTAACCTGAATAGAAAAGTGAGTATTAACGTCAATTCCATTCCGGTAGAAGATGCTTTAAAGCAACTTTTAATAGGAACAAACCTTGATTACGATATCAAAAAAAATAAATTGTATTTGGTTGAAAAGAAAAATGCCGATCAAAAAAACACTGTTAATCAATCAAAAAAAATTACCGGCTTGGTAACCGATGAAAAAGGCGACCCGATAATTGGAGCTACAGTTAAAATAATTGGTTCAAATGCAGGAACAATTTCAGATGTAAATGGTAAGTTTAGCATAGAGGCTACTGATCAAGCTGTTCTATCAATTTCGTATATTGGATACATTAGTACGGAAATAAATGCTTCTACTAAAGGTAATATAATTATTGTACTTAAAGAAGAATCAAAGGCATTAAACGAAGTTTTAGTTATAGGTTATGGCTCACAATCTAAAGTGAAGACTACAAATTCCATCTCAACTTTAAAATCTGAAGATCTATTAAGCTCCCCAATAGCTAGTTTTGAAGAAGGTCTTGCAGGGCAATTGGCTGGTGTTCAGATAGTACAAACATCTGGAGATCCTGGAAGCAGTTCAACTATTAACATTAGAGGCGTGAGCACAATATCTGCTAATGCCAAACCTTTAATTGTAATTGATGGATTACCTTCTGAGAACTTAAATCTTAATTCTATCAATCCTAGTGATATTGAGAGAATCGATATATTAAAAGATGCTGCCTCAGCTTCAATTTATGGTTCTAGAGGATCTAACGGAGTGATATTTGTTACTACAAAAAAGGGAGATAAAGGCGGCTTTAAATTAACGTTTGATGGATATACTGGATTACAAGAGGTAGAAAAAACAGTAGAAATGCAGGACGCTTATGAAAGGGCTAAGTTTGGTGCTCAAGCATTAATTAATAGAGGTAAAGCTCCATTACCTCAGAATCAACCTTATTTAATAGGTATTCCTGGTATTGTAAACACTGATTGGCAAGACGAGATTTTTAAAATTGCACCTATGCATAATATTAGTGTCACAGCTTCAGGTGGTTCTAAGAATATGGATTATTTTATATCTGGTGGTTATTTAAATCAGGATGGTATTGTTTTAGGCTCAAAATATCAAAGAGTTAATTTCAGATTCAATCTTAATTTTGATTTTCAAAAAATGTTTAAAGCAGCTATATATTTAGCTCCAACGTTTTCGGATAGAAATAGAGTATCAGATGATGATCATAAAGGAAATGGTGTAATTATGACTGCATTAATAGCAAACCCATCATTTAAGCCATACAATTCTGATGGTAGCTTAAATTTAAGCGATGATATGATGAGATTTGCTATTGATAACGGGCAAGCACCAGTCGAAAACCCTGTTGCATTAGCACTCTTAAATACGGATAAAAGAATTCAAAGAGATTTATTAGGTGGAGCCTATATAGAATTTCGTCCTTCTTTGAACATTATGATTAAGTCATATCTTGGGCTGGACTATTCCTCATCTGACCGAAAAACATTCAGCCCCAATACAGTTGGTTCTTATTCCGTTTTAGTAGAAAATGCCCAATCTACTGCATTCAAATCTTTTTACGAGCGTCAAAATTTGATGTTCGAAAATACTGCTACCTATCAAAATATTTTTTTTGATAAACATAACTTTAAGTTATTATTAGGACAGTCCTACCAAACTGAGGATATGAATACCACAGGCTCAAATCCTCTTTTGGCTCAAATTAGTCAAGTAGATGGTGTAATTACAACCACCTTCCCAAAATTTCAGGAAAAATGGGCATTAATATCCTATTTTAGTAGATTTAATTATGATTATCAAGAGAAGTACATTTTAAGCGGGTCAATAAGACGTGATGGTTCATCTCGATTTGGATTAAATACAAAGTGGGGATGGTTTCCATCTTTTTCGGGAGCTTGGAGAATAAATAAAGAAGAGTATTTTACTTGTAAAATAGTTAGCGACTTAAAACTGCGTACAAGTTGGGGAGTTACAGGCAATAATGGAATACCAAATTATGGCGCTATTCCTTTACTAGGGAATGCTAATTATGATGATTTGACTGGTTATGCACCTAATACATCGCCGAATCAAAATTTGTCATGGGAACAAACCAATACACTTGATTTTGGAATTGATATAGGCTTAATCAAAAATAAGATAAGTTTCACAGCCGATTATTATAATGCCATTACCAATGGATTGTTATTAGAAGTTCCTGTTCCTGCTCACTCAGGCTATACTTCTTCATTGAGAAATATAGGTAAGGTTCAAAACTCAGGCTTTGAATTTGCATTAAGTATAGCAAATATAAAATTGGGTGTTGTAAAATGGAGTAGCACTATGAACGTATCAACCAATAAAAATATAGTTTTGGAGTTGGGACCAGGACAAGAAAGAATATTGAAGGATTATCATATTACTGAGGTTGGTAAACCTATGGGGTCATATTATACTTATAAAAAAATTGGAGTTTTTAATAGTCAGGAACAAATTAATAATTATCCCGTAACACAGCCTGAAATGCGTTTGGGGGATTATATCTTTGCTGACCTTGACGAGGATGGAAAAATAACATCCAATGACAAATATATTTCAGGTGATTTCTTTCCAGACTACACGTTTGGTTTTTCAAACAACTTTAAATATAGAAATTTTGCATTTAGTTTCTTAATTCAGGGTAAACAAGGTTATGAGGTATTTAATGGTACCAGTTTTTTTATTCGTAATTTAGAGGGATGGTCTAATGGTCACAATGACATAAATAATTATTATACTACATTAAATCCGGATGCTACATATGCATCTCCCGGAAAACACGTAAAAACCTATGAGCAATCCGATTTATTTGTAGAGGATGCTTCTTATTTTAGGCTAAAGAAGGTTTCACTTAAATACAATATATCAGGGAATTTTCTGAAAAAATTATCCATGAAAAGTGCCACTGTATATTTATCTGCAACCAACCTATTTACACTAACTAAATATACTGGTTATAATCCAGAAGTTTCATCAAACAATAATTCATTTAATAGTAGTAGAACCACTACACCAGGTTTTGATTACGGGGCGTATCCTGTTGCCAAAACCATAGTAGCAGGATTTAATTTAACATTATAATTAACATTAATTTTATGTATAAGCAGTTCGTTATTATCATAGCCATTACAGGAGTGTTTTCATCTTGCAATGAAGACTTAATACAACTAAGCCCAATTTCGCAAAATAGTGCTGGTAATTTTTATAGTACGCCCGAACAAATAGAACAAGCCGTTGTGGGAGTTTATGATGGTCTACAATTGACTGGACAATACCGTCAATATTTTATTTATTTGATGGAAGTACGGTCGGATAATTCCAAACAACAAAGTACAACCAGCAGTGGAGGTGTATTCGGAGATGTTGATTTGTTTAGAATGGAGGCAACCAGTAATGTGGTGGAATTAGCTTGGAAAGACTGCTATAAAGGAATTCAACGGTGTAATATCGTATTAAAAAGAATTGAATCCGTATCCGTTAATCCTAATAAGACTGTTCAAATAGGTGAAATAAAATTTATTAGAGCACTGACATATTTCAATTTAGTTAGATTGTTTGGAGATGTACCTTTAGTTACCAAAGAATATGGAGATCCTTTTGAAGCCTTTGAGTTGGTAAGAACTCCAAAAGCTGATGTTTATGCTCTAATAATTAAAGATTTAACAGAAGCATGCCAATCACTAAATACTAATGCTTTGAGACCAGGAGGAGCCACCAAAAATGCTGCTTATGCCTTGTTAGGCAAGGTGCAATTGACTTTAGGGAACTTTACAGAGGCCATTGCTGCTTTAAGGAATGTTTCAGGTGTGCTTTTACCGAATTACGCCGATAATTTTGGATTAGCGAATGAAAACAGTGTTGAATCATTGTTTGAAATTCAATTCAAAAAAGGAGGAATAGGAGAAGGTAGCCCTTATGCAAATTTGTTTACACCTTTTGGCGCCTCTTATCTAATTGGAGGCATTGGAACCACCTTTGGCGATAACCTGCCAACTCAAGATATTTATAATTCATATCCAGTTGGCGATATTAGAAGGGATGTAACTATGGGAAAAACAACTAGTGACGTTTTGTACACTAAAAAATATATAGATACTCCATTTAAAGATTTAGATGGTGGAAATAATTTTATTGTTTTACGATATGCAGATGTTGTCTTAATGCTGGCCGAAGCATTAAACGAGCAAGGGTATATTGCAGATGACGAAGCATTTACCCTTTTAAACAAAATTAGAAACAGGGCGGGTTTATCTTCATTGACCTCTTTAGATTTACCTGAACAAAATAGTTTTAGGATAGCCATTGCCAATGAGAGAAGATGGGAATTAGCCTTTGAAAACCATAGATGGTTTGATTTGGTTAGGACAGGTAAAGCAATTCAAGTTATGAATGCACATACTTCAGAGTCAGGAGTTATGAATACAGTCACAAACGAAAATCTATTATATCCTATACCTCAAAGCCAAGTAGATGCTACAAATGGCAAAATTACTCAAAATCCCGGTTACGGTTTCTAAAAAGATGAATCAGAAGGATCCTGTTTGTAAAAAAAACAGAAAGAATAGGGTAACAAATCTTTCGATTAAATTTTTACAACAAAAAATAAATAATAAGAATATCCATAAAATGAAAATTCGGATTTTGTTTGTATTAATATCTCTTAACATGGGAACAAATAGTTTTTATGCTCAAGTGAAAAATACATATATCGTTAACAAAAATACAGCTCAAGACCTAAATTACTTATTTAGAAACAAAGTTATGGTTGTTGCCCACAGAGGAGATTGGCGAAATGCTCCAGAAAACTCCTTTCCCGCTATACAAAAATGTATTGATATGGGGGTAGACATGGTGGAAATAGACCTTCAAATAACTAAAGATAGTACAATTATTTTAATGCATGATAAAACTCTTGACAGAACAAGCACAGGAATAGGATTAATCAATGACAAGAATTTTAAGTCAATAGATAGTTTATATTTAAAAAATGGATACGGCATGGCTACTTCTCAAAAAGTCCCTACTCTATTAGAGGCATTAAAGTTATGTAAGAATAAAATTTTGGTTTTTTTAGATAAAAACTATGACTACCTGCCTGAGGTTGTAAAAATGGTAAAAGAATTAAAAATGGAAGACCAAGTTTTCTATGAAGGGAATAAAACCTATAGTGAAATTAAATCTAAGTATGGAAACATTATTGATTATATAAATTATATGCCCAGAGTATCACCTGCATCGAGTTCTGATACTTATATGATGCCTTTTTTGAAACTAAAAACGGAATCTATTTTCATATTTTCTTTTGAAAAAAAGGAATTAAATGATGCAAAAAATCTAATAAAAAGAACAAAAGAGGCCAAAGGAAGAATAATGTTAACAACACTTTGGGAAGATACCGCCGGAGGATATAATGATGACCTTGCACAAATTGACCCAGATGCGAACTGGGGAAAAGTTATCGAACTTGGAGCAGATTTAATTTGTACAGACAGACCAGCAACATTGCTGCATTACTTACGTATTAGAGGTTTTCACGATTAATAATGAACAAAGAAAATAATAAATATGTGTATATTTAAAACAGTATTTTTATCCATTTCAGTATTATTTTTATCCATTGTGGCATGTTCGCAACAGAATTCGGTTGAGAAAATAGGAACCATTGAGACACGTCAATTTAATTTTCCATCAGATAAATATGTTATGGTAGCCGCTCACAGAGCTGGAGGTTTTAAACATGGTGACGCACCGGAAAATTCTTTAAGTGCCATTAAACATGCTTTAGAATTGGGAGTTGACATCATTGAAATAGATGTTCGGATAACACTTGATTATAAATTGGTGGTGATGCATGATAAAACACTAGATAGGACATCTAATGGTACTGGTAAAGTTAGCTATCATACATTAAATGAAATAAAACAATTTTATTTAAAAGATAAAAATGGTTCTATCACAAAGGAGCGTATCCCAACATTAGAAGAAGTCATGATTACTGTAGGAAACAAAGCGTTGGTATTTATAGATAAATCAGAACTTCTCTTAGACTATGTAATTCCCATTTTAAACAAAACAAATTCGGTAAGTCAATCCCTTTTTATGGATTTCATAAACTTAGGTGATGCAAAAAAAAGATATGGTAACCTCTTAAGCAAATCTTATTTTGTACCAGGTGTACATAATAGTATTTCAAATTTGGATAAATATTTTTCTGAATTTGAAGAGGGTTTTATGCCTAAGCCAGCAGCTTTTGCCTTTTGGTTTAAGGAAGAGGATTCTAAATCATTTTCATTAATAAAAAATGCAGCTAATAGCCACATTCCTGTTTGGATTAATACTACAACAATAGATCAATGTGCAGGCCATACTGATGAAGAGTCTTTAGTGAACCCAGATAATGGTTGGGGTTGGGCATTAAAAAATGGAGCAAATATCATATTTACGGACGAGCCAGAAGCTTTAATAAAATACTTAAATTCAAAAGGCTTAAGATAAAAACGTTTTAATAAAAAACAATTGAAATCATGAAAAGACAATTTAAAAGCAGCATTTTTGTTGTTATAATATTTAGCCTATTCTCAGTAAGATGCACAAATGATGATGAAAAAATTACTATACCTTCGGATGCATCAAATTTTACCGCAGTAGTAGGAATAGAAGAAGTGGTTTTATCTTGGACTAAACCAGCAGATACTGACACAAAGGAATATTGGGTAACCATCGAACCGCTTGTAATAGATGCTTTTCCTATTGATAAAAACTTAGAAACTTTTACCATTAAAAATCTTAAAGGAGGAACTAATTATACATTTACGTTATTGGTTAAAAATATATCAGGAGGTGTTTCAAAAGGAGTATCAATATCTGCAACACCAAGTGTACTTGATAGAAATCCTCCATCTGAAGTGACTAATTTTTTAGCAGTTTCTAGTGACTCGAAAATTACCTTGAGCTGGACTAAACCATCATCAATTGACTTGGCTGGATATGAATTAAATTATGAGCCGGGAGGTGGATTCGTAGCTCTTGGGAAAGAAATTGATTCTTATGTTATTGAAGGCTTAACAAATGGAACACAATATACAATTGTTTTAAAAACAAAAGATGAAGTAGGCAATATCTCAACAGGTACTTCAGTAAAAACAACACCTACTGAAGGTGACAATATACCTCCGGCTGAAGTTTCAAATATTACTCTTTCAGGAGATTATGCCAAATTACAGTTTACCATATCGTGGGCAAATCCGTCGGATGCAGACTTTCAAGAATCCGAGTTAACTTATTATTACGGCTCTACAAGCCCAAAAACTGTAACTATTCAAGGTACAAATAATAGTTTTACAATTGATGGAACTTATGAACAAAACTATACCCTTATTTTAAAAACAAAAGATGCAAGCGGGAATTATTCTGCTGGGGTTACAAAAAAAATACGTTTCGGAAATTTCAGTCCGGCAAGTCAAACTGATATGGATGCTTTTGATAAAGATATTGTAGCAATTTTGGCTGGAAAACTCAAAATGAATGTTGCAGGTATATCAAATATTAGTAATTTTTCAAATTTAGAGAGAATTGAAGGTAAGTTTGATATTGTAGGTACAGGTATTACAAATTTGGATGCATTCAGCAAATTAACATTTATTGCAACTTATATAAACATTACCAATAATAAAAATCTATCCAATTTTTGCGGTCTGAAAAACCTAATTGACGCTGGAGGTGCACCTGCAACATACACAGTTACGGGTAACGCTTCAAACCCAACAAAGCAAGAAATTTTGGATAATTGTCATTAATTTTTTAAACATTTAGAAAGTAAAATTTTCAAATAAATTCAATTTTATATTCACCAAAAAAAACAAATCATCATGAAGAAAATTTCCTTTTTTTTGAGCTTAAGCATTATGCTAATTTCAGGTTATACTGCTAATGCGCAATGTACATTTACAGGAGATCTGAATTTTACTACCCAGGCGCAATTGGATGCTTGGTCACCTCCGTGTTCACAAATTACAGTCACTGGTTTTGTGAATGTACAGGGTTCGACTATTACCGACATTTCTAAATTACAGAACATTGTGCAAGTCGGCAGCTATTTACAATTAAAATCAATAAGTCCTATCGTTACAAGTATTAGTAGTTTGTCAAATATTACTTCTGTGGGAGGAACTTTGGTAATTAGAGATTGTGATGGGCTTACAAGTATTGCACCACTTGGAGGATTAACCTCTTTGGGTGGCGCAATTATTATTCGTGACAATCTTAATCTGACAAGCTTAAATGGTCTTGGGAATTTAATAAACCCACCCTTAACTGGTGGAATTACAATATACAACAATACCGCTTTATCAGATATCAGCGCTATAAATTATGGAATTATTAACGGATTATTAGAAATAAACTCAAATCCTGCACTGACTTCTTTAGGAACACTTTCTTCAATAACAAACATAACAGGACTACTTAAAATAACGTTGAACAACTCTTTAGCGAATATCAATGATCTTACGGGATTAACAAGTGTAGGGGGAAATGTTGAAATTACGTCGAACAACGCTTTAACGAGTATCTCTGGTCTTTCGAGTTTAACAAGTGCAGGTGGAAGTCTTTATGTTCGTACCAATCCGTTATTATCTAATTTAACAGGATTAGATAATTTAACGAGTTTGGGAGCAGGAGCTGCTATAGACGTAAAGGACAACACGATTTTAAAAAGTTTATGTGGACTGAATGCTTTAGTCGCATCAGGGAATTTCACTACATATGTAGTTACAGGAAATGGATATAACCCTTTATTAAGTAATTTCCCTACTGCATGTCAAGATTTGACAAATACTACCAATTACAAATCATTTGAATTTTTATCCTATCCTAATCCAGTAAATAATCAATTAAACATTTGTATAGATAGAGAAGCAACCTATGCATTAAGTAATTTAAGTGGTCAAAAAGTAATGGTTGGCAGCTTGACAAATGGGGAAAACTCCATTAATGCATCAAATATAACTACAGGAATGTATATTCTTGAAATTAGTGATTTATTTGGTTTAAAATATTCGGCTAAAATACTAAAGGAGTAATATCTTTTAGGTTGATTTTTAATAAAACATTTTGAGGTTACGTTAGCATGCCCGAGACTCAGCAATGAGTTTTCGGGCATTGTTGTTTATGCCCTATAAATATAACTTCATATTCAATTCATATTATTAGTTTCTTTCCAAGGAATTAAAATGATAGATTATTACTAATAATATATGATGTTTCAATTATTATATATACTTTTGTATTGAAATATCAAATGTTATGCAATCGAAAGCAATAAGTTTTACTCAAAAGCAACAGAAAATTCTCGCTACACTTGGCGAGAATATTAAATTAGCCCGTTTACGACGGAAGTTATCCATTCGTTCGATGGCAGAACGAGCTGGGATTGCTACAGTTTCGTTGGGAAATTATTTGCAGGTATTATCAATTTTACGCCTCGAAGACGATTTGTTGTTACTGGCTGATAAAGACCCGATAGGCCGACAAATACAGGATGCCGGATTGATAGTGAAGAAAAGAGCTCCGAAAACCAAAAAGCTGAATTCGGTTATTGAACCAATTATTGACAAAGGAAATTCAGAAATTCCTGAATTTGAATAATATACTGCAATGCAAACTAAGGAAAAAGAAATTCTTGTTTACGCGGATTGGTATATATTCGCTTCGCCCAAACTCGTAGGATGCATTTATTTTGCTTCGCTTCGGGGCAAAGTGGTTTATTCTTTTGAGTACGACAAAGAATGGCTAAAAAGCGGCATAGCAATTGATCCTGAATTACCTCTTTTTGCAGGCAAACACTATGCGTCTGCGAATGAAAACTTTGGCATTTTTAAAGATGCATCTCCCGACAGATGGGGACAATTGTTGATGAAACGCAGGGAAATTCTTTTGTCGAAAATGGAGAAAAGAACTCCGCGTAGTTTAATTGGCATTGATTTTCTGTTGGGCGTTCACGATAGTCATCGAATGGGTGGTTTACGCTTCAAGGATGCTGAGCAGGGCGATTTTTTAAGTAACGACCAGCGATTAGCAGCTCCTCCGTGGACTTCGCTTCGGGATCTTGAATATGCCGTAGAACAGTATGAGAAAAATGCTGATGAATTGGATGAGGCTTCTTTGAAATGGATAAATCAATTGATTGCGCCCGGATCATCGTTAGGTGGTGCTCGTCCTAAAGCAGATGTTGTGGATACAAACGGGAAGCAATGGATTGCCAAATTTCCGAGTAAAAATGATGATACTGATATTGGATTGTGGGAAATGATTGTTCATGACTTGGCCATTCAAGCAAAAATTACAGTTCCAAATGCATCTGTAAAAAAGCTTGCATCTAATAATCACACCTATTTATCGCAGCGATTCGACAGGACAAATGATAATAAACGTATTCATTTTGCTTCGGCTATGACACTGCTTCAACGAACAGATGGAGATGATGCAGATAGTGGCGTAAGTTATGTTGATTTAGTTGGGTTTATAAAATCTGAATGTACGGCTGTAACCGCAAACCTCGAGGAGCTTTTTCGACGTGTACTTTTTTCAGTTTGCGTTTCCAACACAGATGACCATTTGCGAAATCACGGATTTCTTTATACGGAAGCAGGTTGGACCTTATCGCCGGCTTATGACATAAATGCAAACGAAACAGGTACGGGATTGAAGCTAAATATCGATGAAGAAGACAATTCGTTGGATATTGAATTGGTATTAAAAACCGCTCCTTACTATTTACTTTCCGAAAAACGTGCAACCGAAATAAAGGACGATGTGATAAATGCTGTTTCGAACTGGCGAAAAATTGCTGCGAAATACAAAGCTGCACCCTCCGAAATTGCGCAGAAAGCCAACGCATTTCGAATAATGTAATTTATATTGTGAAGTTATTTAGAAAAAGCTCTTTTATTTTCAAACATATCTTCTTTCTCTAAAAATTACTACATTTGTAAATTGATACTACAGTAGTAATTTTTATTTTCAATATAAAACAGTTCACAAATGCCTCTCTCCGAAAAAGAAGAATTGGAATTGCTCAAAAAAGGCTCATCGCCCTCTTTTGAGAGCCTTTATCATCGGTATAGTGGCAAACTGTATAATTTTGTAATGAAGGTGTCGAAAGGCGATAGTTATATTGCGGAGGAGTTGGTTCAGCGGACTTTTATAAAAGTTTGGGAAACAAAGGAATACGTTAATCCGGATAAATCGTTTATTTCTTATTTGTGTACAATTGCCAAAAATATGCTGCTGAATGAATACGAACACCAAACTATTCAGTTTATTTACGAAGAATATGTGAAGGTGAGAACCGTGGAGAATGATGATAGTACTGAAAAAGAGCTAGATAAAAATTTACTGGAAGAATATATTGATAAATTAGCCGACAAATTACCACCCAAGCGGAGAGAAATTTTCATTTTAAGCAGGAAAGATGGACTCTCGAACAAAGAAATTGCACAAAAACTAAATATTACGGAAAGCACTATTGAAACGCAACTTTCGAAAGCACTTTCGTTTATGAAAAGTGAAATAAAAGCACATTACGATAATATATTAGCAATACTTATTGCATCGATGATAATTTAACATTAAATTTTTACGACAAAGTAGTGAAAAAGCAATTAATAACTGTATATCATTATATATAGTACCGAAACAGTATGCAAAAGGAAGAATGTATTGAAATATTTGAACGTTATATTCAAAAAAGGGCTACCCCTGATGAAATTACTCGTTTAAGCCGTTGGATAAATGACAACGCAGAAATCACATTGTGGCTTGAGCAACAAATTAATGCTTCGTCGTCAACAATGGACAGTGAAGTTCAACTACGAATGCTTCGAAATATTAAAACCGAAATTGAATTTACAGACAAAACCAAAAAAGCAAATCAGACTCCTAAACGAATACAGTTGAATAAGTGGATAAGGGTAGCTGCTATGTTTATTTTACCGCTACTTACCGCTGCCGGAATGTATTTTTATATGTCGAGAAATGAAGCTACGAAAGCTCCGTTGGTGGTAGCTGTGGAGCGTGGTCAAAAAGCAAACATTACGCTACCCGATGGTAGTAAAGTATGGTTGAATTCTGAGTCCAAACTTACTTATTCTGCTACTTTTAATGTCAAGAAAAGAGAACTTCAGTTGGATGGTGAGGCCTATTTTGAAGTGGCTCATAATCCACAAAAGCCTTTTGTAGTACGGAGTAAAGATATGGCTGTAGAAGCATTGGGTACAGCATTTGGAGTTAAAGCCTATAAAGAAGACAAGTTAATTTCGTCGATACTTATGCAGGGCAAAGTGCGGGTTACTACGCCCGATGGTGCGGCAATATTGCTGCCAAATGACAGGATAATGTACGATAAAACCAAACGCAGGAAAGCGTTGAGCAAGGTAACGAATGCTACTGATTTTACAGGTTGGATACACAATGAACTGCGTTTTGAAAATGAGTCACTGGGCGATATTGCCAAAACAATTCAACGTATTTATAATGTTGAAGTAGTATTTGCAACTGAAAAACTTAAAAATCAACGATACACCGGAACAATTAACAATAATAGTTTAGAGAGTGTTCTCAATATTATCACTTTAACTTCGCCAGTCTCATTTCAAATAAACAATCAACAGGTTACTTTTTCTGAAAATCAGAAATTATTGGATCAGTATAATCCATAAAATCCTGATGAACAAAGGTAATTCTCATAAACAGCAAGTTGATATTTGATTCGGCTTGCTGTTTTTTGTTTCAAATCTTTGTTAAATATTTTTTTAGAGTAGTGGAAAATTATTGTTGAACTGTAAACCTAATAACCAATAAGAAATTCAATTATTAAATCATAGTATTTATGAAAAGAAAAATCAGTACCAATCCCCAATGGAAGACTATGCTAAAGAGCTGTATTCTATTTCTATTTCTATCTTTTGCGACAACCCTGACAGCACAAATAACAGTTGATGCAAAGAATAAATCGTTAAAAGAAATCCTAAGGGTTATAGAGTCCAAGAGTGACTATCGTTTTTTTTATAGCGAAGGTCTCAAAGGTCTTGACAAAACTACTTCGTTGACAGTAACCAATGTTTCTATCGATAAAACAATGTCAACCCTACTTTCAAATACTGACATTAATTACAAACTTGAGAAAAAAAATCTCGTTGTGCTTGTAGCTAAATTAAAACCAACCGAAAATCCATCAAAAAAAATTACCGGCTTGGTAACCGATGAAAAAGGCGACCCGATTATTGGAGCTACAGTTATTGTAAAAAGTTCTAACACCGGAACTATTACGAATGTGGATGGGGCTTTTACTTTAGATGTTGAAAATCAATCGAATCTTTCAATCTCTTATGTGGGTTATCTGCAGGAACAGCTTAGAGTAGGCGCTGCCAGTCAGTACAAAATTGTGCTCAAAGAAGACACTAAGTTGCTTGATGAAGTGGTTGTGGTTGGATATGGTGTACAAAATAAAGGAGATATTTCAACCTCTATTTCGCAAATAAAAGGAGGTCAGCTTGCAGACATTCCAATATCCGATTTCAGACAAGGAATGGCAGGTAAAATGACAGGAGTTCAGGTATTACAACCCAGCGGCGATCCCGAAGGTGCCGTACGAATTAGAGTGAGGGGAATAAGTTCTGCTACTGCAGGGAATGAACCTTTATATATTGTTGATGGTGTTCCACTCGAAAGAGGATTCTCAAACCTGAACAACAATGATATTGAATCAGTTGAGGTTTTGAAAGATGCTTCTTCTGCCGCAATTTACGGAAGCAGAGGTTCCAATGGAGTTATAATCATTACTACCAAACAAGGAATGTCGGAAAAGTTGTCGGTAAAATATGATGCCCATTATGGTACTCAAAATGTTTCAAAAAAACTGCCCTTGATGAATGCCTATCAATTTGCAGAAGCTGCAAGAGATGGACATACCAATGCATACCTCGACGAAGTTCCCACCGGATTAGCCGATGACCCTAATAGTGTGCGTCCGCAGTCGTATCATAGAATTCCACCTGAATTATTCCCCTATTTGTTGGGCGAAACGGGACTTGTTGATACCGATTGGCAAGATCAAATTTTTCGTACAGCACATACTACCAGTCAAAATATATCATTGTCGGGCAAAGGTAAAAACACAAGGTATTTTGTTTCCGGAAATTATTTACTGAACGAGGGTGTTGTAATCGAATCGGATTTTGAGAAATATGGTCTTCGGCTTAATTTGGATGGAAACTATGATAAGTTTAAATTCGGAGTAAATTTCGCACCATCCTACTCAAAATCGAATCGGGTGAATGCATCCGGGCCATATACTGATGGTGGAATTGTTCAGTCTGCTTTAGCCATGCCACCTCTTTGGCCTGTTTACAACCCCGATGGTAGCTATAATTTTCAGGGCAATGGCTATTGGAGGATAGGGAATGACTACCAACACAATGAAATTTTAAATCCGGTAGCATTGGCAAAGTTACAATCCGATGTGGTTGACAGGTATGCAACCGTAGGTAAAATTTATGGTGAATATGAAATTGTAAAGGGATTGACCTACAACGCTTCTGTGGGAGGCGATTTTTATGGTTCACACAATGATACCTATCGTTCTTCGGAACTTCCCTTACTTGGGCGAACTTATTACGATAGCCATTCCAATCCGGTTGGTTACAGCTCTTCATCTTTTTATTTTAATTGGCTGATAGAGAACAAATTGAACTACAACACAACCATTGACGACAAGCACAGTATTAATGCAGTATTCGTTCAATCTGCTCAAAAAGAAACTTTTAAAAGTAATAATGTAACAGCTACCGATTACCCGAATGATTATATACAATCGTTAAGTGCCGGAACTGTAACTACCGGAAATTCAAACATTGAAGAGTGGTCGCTGGCATCCTATTTAGCTCGTGTACAATACAGCTATCAAGGTAAATACATGGCATCTGCTGCTATTCGTGCTGATGGGTCATCACGTTTTGGAAAAAATAATCGCTGGGGCTATTTCCCTTCAGCCTCTGCGGCATGGCGAATCAGCGACGAAAAATTTTTGGCAAATACGAAAAACTTTTTAGACGATTTAAAGTTGCGTGCAAGCTATGGATTAACCGGAAACTTCCAGATTGGAAATTTCGAACATTTACCAACAATGGCTTTTGATAATTATATTTTGGGTACCGGTGATGGAAACTTAACCACCGGATATAGTCCCGATAAGCCTAAGAATGACGATTTATCGTGGGAAAAATCAAGTATGGTAAATGTGGGTTTTGATGTTCAAATTTTTAAAGGACTGCTCGGTTTAACGCTGGAGCTTTACAACAGTAACACTACCGATATGCTTTTGAATGTACCAATTCCACATACTGCCGGTCAGAGTACTGCCCGAATGAATATAGGAAAAGTAAATAACAAAGGTATTGAGATTCTTTTAACATCTACAAAAAAAATTACATCTGACCTAAAATATACTGTATCAGCCAATTTCTCCAAAAATATAAATGAAGTGAAGGCTTTAGGTCCGGGAAATACACCGATTATTGCAACCGGAAGCGTAAATCATGCTTATTACATCACACAGGTTGGCAGCCCTATTGGCTCTTATTATCTTTTAGTGGAAGATGGCGTTTTTATGAATCAGGATGAATTGAAACAATATCCGCATTTTGCAAATACACAGGCAGGCGACTTCCGCTTTGTTGACGTGGATAAAGATGGCGTACTTGATGTGGATAAAGATCGTATGGTTGTTGGAAATTATATGCCTGATTTTACATACGGTTTTAATGGAACACTTTCGTTCAAGAACTTAGACTTAGGTGTTGTTTTTCAGGGAGTTTATGGTAATGAAATTTTAAATCTGAACCGTCGGTATATTGATAATATGGAAGGCAATACCAATGGGACAATTATTGCTCTTGACCGTTGGATAAGTGCAGCTGAACCCGGCAACGGAGAAGTAAATCGCGCAAACCGAAAACAAAAAGGGAATAACACCCGCACTTCGACCTGGCATATTGAAGATGGTTCGTACTTACGACTTCAAAACTTAACATTAGGCTATACTTTGCCTAAAAATCTCACAAAGCAGCTGGCACTTGAAAAACTAAGAGTTTACATGTCGGGTCAGAATCTTTTCACCTGGACAAATTACTCAGGTTATAATCCGGAAGTAAGTATTCGACCTACTAATTCATTGACTCCCGGAGAAGATTATGGTACCTATCCTTTGGCGAGAATTCTTACTCTAGGATTAAATATTTCATTCTAAAACTTTAAAAATCAACTGTTATGAATATAAGAAATTTTTTATTGATAATTAGCTCTGTTGCTTTTATGTACGGTTGCTCAGACGATTTTCTAACGCTGACACCGTATAATAAAGTAACCACAGAGAACCTTTTTAAGAAAGCAGAAGATTTTAATATCACTGTGTTGGGTTGTTACTCGAAACTACAAGGTCAGGTAAGTTTTTACGAAGAACTTTCGGAATATCGCAGCGACAATATGTATATCACTGCACCAACAGCCGGCACGCAGGACAGATACGATATTGATCAGTTTGTAGAAACGCCTGCAAATGGTATTTTATCAAGTGCCTGGGCAAATTTTAACAATGGCGTATATCGCTGTAATCTTGTTTTAGACAGGATAGATGCAGCCACTTTTGACCTGCAATTGAAGAATCAGTACAAAGGTGAGGCAATGTTTATACGGGCGTTGACCTATTTTAATATGTATCGGATTTGGGGTGGAGTGCCTACAACCCGCAAAACGGTTACTGTAACGGAGGCTTTACAAATTGGACGCAGTTCGGACGAAGAAATGTATAATTTAATAGCCGGAGATTTGGAAACCATTGTTAATGAAAACTTATTGCCGGCAACTTATAACGCCAGCAACGCCGGACGGGCAACGCTGGGAGCTGCAAAAGCATTGTTAGGAAAAGTGTATTTAACATTCAGACAATGGGAAAAAGCCAGGGATGTTTTAAGTGGTTTGATTGGAAGTTATACGCTTCAGACTAATCCTGCTGATATTTTTGATGTTACTAAAAAAATGAATGATGAAATTATTTTTGCTGTTCGCTTTAATAAAAACGTAGATGGTGAAGGTCATGGCTTTTGGCAAACTATTGGTAATCCGGCCGATGCGGTAAATCCATCGCCTCAACTGTTGGCATCCTATACAAATCCGAATGACAAGCGTAAAGACCTGATTACCTATATTCAGGCAGAGACTAATCTTTATGTGCTCAAAAAGTTTTATGATGTAAGGAACATCACAACTACCCGGGTTGGAAATGATTTTATTTTGCTTCGTTATGCCGATGTATTGCTGATGTATGCTGAGGCCTTAAATGAAATTGCGTTTACAAACTCTGTAACTTCCCCTGCTTACAAAAGTCTGAACGATGTGTACAAACGTGCATGCAATGCAGATATTAATATTTCAGAAATACCGGATCAGGAAAGTTTCCGAAAAAGAATCCTTGTGGAACGTCAACGTGAATTTCCTTTTGAAGGACATCGCTGGTACGATTTAGTGCGCATGGGATATGCTAAAGAAGTGATGGCTCAGGTTGGTCATTCGCTATCGGATTACCAATTTTTATATCCAATTCCTAAAACAGAACTCGAACGAATCAATAATACAGATTTACTGTGGCAAAATAATGGCTACAACTAATTATTAACCCTCAAATTTAACACGAAATGAATAAAATAATTTGCACAATAATTTTAATTTCAAGTTTATTCGTTGTAGCATGTGATGACGAAAATCTACCAGGGGTAAATTTAAACCTGATGGAAGTAGCTTCAATCGTTGCCACTCCGGGCGATATGGAAGTTAATATTGCGTGGACTCCAATGGAAAACGCAAAACCGACAGGCTATTTATTAACTTGGACTGCAACCTCTGCCACCATAGTTGGTGGAGAAGTTACCTTAGAAGCTGATTTAACAAACCACGTTGTAAGCAACTTAGTGAATGGTGAGACCTATACGTTTAACATTCAGGCTATCTATGGAAATGAAGGTCGAAGTGGTAAAATTTCGGCAAAAGTGAGACCTGTTTCATCCAGACCGGCACCCGCAAGCTTTATTGCAGTTCCCGGAAATACTTCGGTGGAGTTGAAATGGATAAAACCTGAAAGTAACAATTTTACCGAATATATGTTAACCATTGCGTCAGGCGACCGTAATATAACTGTTACGAAAGATGTTGAAAGCTATACAGTTACAGGTTTAACCAACGATGTATTGTACACATTCGAAATGCAGGCTGTTTATCCCAATGGTAAATCCGACAAAGTAACAACTACAGCTACACCTTCTGTAGCCCCTGTGGGATTTCTTTGGTCGTCAATTGAATTAAGGTCAGGCAGTTTTTCGGGCTATGTTAAAACATCGAACCCTGTTTTTTCACCTGATGGAAACACCATTTACATCCCAACATCTACGCCTGCAGGACATTTATTTGCAGTTGATCGTGTGACTGGTATTATTAATTGGGTATTCCAGATTACAACCATAACATACGGTGGTGGAGCTGTTGTAGGCAACGATGGTACCATTTATCAATGCGGAACTGATAGTAAAGTTTATGCAATCAACCCGAATGGCTCACAGAAGTGGAGTTTCACCGGAGCCGGTGCATTTGGTGCATTCCCGGCCTTATCATCCAATGGCGTTCTTTATTGTCTTGCTAACGGTACAAACAGCACTTTACATGCAATTAATACAAGCAATGGAAGCGAAATGTGGAATAAAACTATAACCGGCAATACAGGAGGCGCAG
>JFJP01038137.1_pt1 | contig 32665 bp, 31 predicted proteins | sample 431651 | NCBI WGS metagenome assembly JFJP01 (sample SAMN02602958, study PRJNA72255) | Microbial mat metagenome, whole genome shotgun sequencing project. | biome: fresh water; feature: sink hole; material: water; isolation source: purple microbial (photo- and chemosynthetic) mats found in... | reverse complement strand
TTTCGAGGTTGAACATATCATCGAAAAAAACCCACTTTGCCTGATCACTGGTAAAGGTTAAAACCAGAGAAATACCTAAAGTGTTTTTAAAGTAGTTCGAAATAATTTTTGCGTCATTTTCGGCATAGGGATCTTTGGGCAGATCGGTATAGTTTTCAATTCCAATAACTATACCAATCGCATTATTCCGTCTGGTCCTCGAAAAAGGAGCTTGTTCTATATTTTTTATACTTATTGGTAGAGCTTCAGGTTGTTTAAATTTATTCATGTCAGGTTTTATTTCAAACGTTTTATTTTCCTGGGGCTTTTGATTTATTGTAAGTGGTATTGGGAACTTGTCCAAATTGCCGAGGCCTTTGTCATGCGAAAGCGATAAAAACAATGGCAACTGTGTGTTTTTGAAATTTTTATTAGGGGAAACAAACGTTATAATTTGTTTGGCTTCACCAATTTCCATGTCGCCTAATATTCCTGAATTGTTTAACATGTTAATATTCTGATCATTGTATGATATTGAAAACTTAACATTCCGGGCTAAATTATAGCCAATATTCTGAACCCGAACATTCATGCGTATAGTTTCGCCAGCTTGTAAGTTATTATCCTTTATTATGGCATTTGTGCCTTTACAGGTATCGCATAATTCAAATCCTTTAAAAACAAGTTGAGGTCTACGGTATTCTAATGTATATAAAATGAGGGTTATAGATGGGTCCATGTTGAAGCCATTTCTTTCATCTATATTTATATGAAGTATGTGTTTCCTGGTTTTTAAGTTAAGATTTGTGGTTATGGGAATAGTAATATCAACTGTCATATTTGGTCCGAGCGAATTTAATAATTGCTCCTTAACAAACAACATCGAAGAATCGATAGTTTCATCGGCTAATCTAAGTTTTAACCCTTGAGCAGTTCCTTTGCCTTTATTCGTTAATGAAATTTTAAGGATTGCTGTCTCTCCTCCTTCAATAATACTATCTCCGTTTTGTTCACTAAATTGAAGGGTTGCAACGAGATCTGGCGAAAGGTTGAGTTTTGATTCCTTATTTAATATGAAAGCCTTTGGCTCAGATTTTCCGCTAATTTTTTCCTGGGCATAAAATTCGACCCCAATCAACCCTAAAAGCAGCGTAAACAAATAAAACTTTTTCATGATTAGGTAGGATTATAATGATTTCTAAATTTACACAAAAAAAACAAGGAAGTCAATTTAGGTGCTAAAAATCAAGGATATAATGTTTATATATTTCGCATTCCAATAGTTTTATAGTAAAGGATGATTTTATAACGTTTATCTTTTAATATTCGCCGTTTGTCACTTATAACAAAATAATTTTATAAGTAGATTATCCTCTTCTCTCATGTAACAGATAAGAAGATTATTACTTTGTCTTATCAAAAAAGGCTTTATTAAATTGACTGTTGGTCAAATATTTATTAACTTTCATAGTAGTTTAAAATCAGCAGAAATTTCTAATAAAACTAGTATTTCAACGAATCTTTTCTTCTTGTATTTCGATTTTCAATGAATAGCTTATGAATTATTAACAATTCATTATGTTTTTGAAAATGAAAACTCAATTAAACAGCAATTATTAAAGTCCATAAGCTTTCTGGGGAATTATTCTAAACGGGTAGCCGTCATATATTCATATTGATTCAATTGGCCTTTTATATTTTTTACACATTTAATTATTAATAATTAAAGGAGGGAAATATGAAAAACAAATGGAGTGTAGCCTTATTTTTAATTTTTTTCGCCATTGCTTTATCTGCACAGCAGGTAGGAACTATTTCCTCAGCAGGAGGATTTTTTAAAAACAGCTCTGGTTCAGTCTCATTTACAATAGGCGAATGTTTTGTTGGAACATTCAATTCTGCGAATTTGATCTTATCACAAGGGTTTCAATCAGAATTAATTATTACAGATGTTCAAGAAGTTAAACAACTTGATTTCGAAATAACAGCGTTTCCAAATCCAGTAAAAGGATTAATTACATTAAAGGTTGAGAATCCCAAAGATCTCTATTATATACTTTACGATTTAAACGGAGGAAACATTGAAAAGAAAACAATTGACAATGCTGAATCGGTCATTAGTTTTGAAAATTTAGCCCCTTCGACCTATTTCATTAAAGTATTTCAAAAATCGTTCGAGATTAAGGTTATAAAAATTGTAAAACAATAAACTATGAAAAACTTAGTAAAGACTTGTATTTCGATTTTTAGATTTACATGCATACTATTCATATTGTTTTTAAATCATGATATATTAGCCCAAACCCCTAATAAATTTAATTATCAGGCAGTAATACGCAGTGCGGCAGGGCTTCCTAAAGATAATTCTATTGTAAACATTCAGGTATCTATTATAAAAGGAAGTGCAACTGGAGTAGGGGTATATTCCGAGACTCACTCTGTTACAACAAATACCTATGGAATGGTAAATCTGGAGATTGGAGTAAAGGACCCTACTACTTTTGCCGCCATTGATTGGGCTAACGGGCCATACTTTTTAAAAATATTAGTTGATGGCACAGAAATGGGATCCACCCAGCTTTTAAGTGTACCATATGCATTATATGCAGCAAATGGGGTAAAAGGCGAAAAGGGTGATAAAGGGGATAAAGGTGAAAAAGGCGAAAAGGGAGATGCTGGGACACAAGGAAGTCAAGGAATTCAGGGAGTGAAAGGTGATAGAGGTGAAAAGGGCGATAAAGGGGATGCAGGTTCCCAAGGAGTTAAGGGAGATCCTGGCAATACTCAATGGAATAATGTACCTGGTGGAATTTATTATACAGAAGGTAAAGTTGGAATTGGAACTACAGAACCAACAGAAAAATTGGATATTAGCGGAAATATAGAATTGTCGGGTTATTATAAATATGATAATCCCAAAACCTGCTATTATTACGTCGGATGCTCTGAGTTTTCTTCGAATAACGGAAATACTAATGCTTGGGCCTTACATCCCGATCAGGAATATGGCTGCTTTACTGGCATAAGTGGTTCATGGAAAGCTTTTGCAACCGTACATTTGCCAGATGAGGCAACAATTACTGAGATTCGGGTTTATTATGTGGATTGCAGTACCAATAATATGACTGTGTATTTCCGTAAAACCACTTCAAGTGCAAGTACACGATTAAATTTAGGATCTGTAACTTCAAGTGAAACAGATTCTCCAAGTAATCCGATTGCCAGAAATATGGGTTTTATTCTCGATGAGAAAGTTTATAATTCAACTTATCGGTATTCTTTAATTTTTGAAAGTCCCCAAAGTGATAATAATCATAGGTTGTACAATGTGAGAATAAAATACACTGTTAGTCGACTTTAATTGAGTTATAATCATAATAAAAGGTCAAATTATATTTTAAAATCACCCTTTAAGAAGAACAAAAATTTAAAGGATGACTACTGACTATTCATTTTGAGACTATTGATTTATAGGTGTATTATTATTGAAGTATTAATAACATAAAAGTAACCATGTCAGAACTTAATCCCCTTTCGGAAGAGGCGAAGTTGGCAATTAGCATTGCCCAAAAAATAGCCCGCGAATACCAGCATGAGCAATATTCGGCCGCGCACCTCCTAAAAGCGTTGTTACATAAAGATGTTGGATTGATCGATACGCTTACCCGGTTAGGGAAAGATATAAATTATATCAAGGAATGGGCCGAAATAAGAATGGAAGACCTTTCCAAGTGCGGCAAAATTGAGGCAGAGCCTACCGGAGATGCAAAAATTGCTAAGATTTTTGAAGAAGCCGATGTTGTCCGGTTAAAACTATCCATGGAGGCCATTGAGCCGGTATGTATATTAATCGCCTTGTGTAAACCCAACCTTGCTTTTACAAACGACCAACTTAAATCGTTTATTCTTACTCCGAAAGAAATTACCGATTTTATATTAACCGAATCGGGAGCCATTGAGTCAATAACCTACACCAAAGATGTGCACAAACCATCATCCCGGAAAAGTACCCAGGTAAAAGCACTTTTCAACTTCTGTATCGATAAAACTTCCCTGGCAAAAGAGGGTAAAACAGATCCAATTATTGGCCGTGATGCCGAAACAAGGATAATGATCGAAATTTTAAGCCGCAGGACCAAACCAAACGTACTGATCCTGGGTGATCCCGGTGTTGGCAAAACTGCCCTGGTAGATGGGCTTTGCCTGTTGATTACCGAAGGGAAAGTCCCTGCAAACCTGAAAGATGCTATTCTTTTTGAATTAGATTTGGGGGCATTAGCTGCAGGGGCTTCCTATAAAGGAGAAATAGAAGATAGAGTAAAGTCGATAATTAAAGAGGTTAAAACATTTGAAAAAGCAATACTTTTTATCGACGAAATCCATTCTCTTTTCGATACAACAGGGTCTTTGGGAACCGGTGTCATAAATATGCTCAAACCCGAACTAACCAAAGGCGAGTTAACCCTTATTGGAGCTACTACCAACGAAGAATACCGGGAGTTTATAGAACCCGAAGAGGCTTTTAACAGGAGGTTTGAAGTACTTAGAGTTGAAGAACCAAATGCCGAAAAGGCCTTCAGGATGATAAAACATATAATGCCATTATATGTAAAGCATCACACAATTAATATTGCCGATGAAACCATAAAGGAAGCAGTATTTCTGGCAAAACGCTATTTAAAGGAGCGCAAATTGCCCGATTCGGCCATCGATTTAATTGATCGGACCATGGCTTCGATTAAAATAATGGACGAAGTATCGCTTATAGGAATTCAGGGATTGAAAAGGAAACTGGAAGTTATTATTCATGAAGTGAAAAGCGACCTTCTGGCTGAATTAAGTTGGTTCGAATATCAAATAAGAAGCCAGATTAGCCCTATATTATCCAGTCAACTCGACCAGTCGGAGGCGAAATTCGACGATGCCAATAAATACGCAGAGTATCTTACCAATGTTTTATGTAACCTCGAAGTTCTGGCTTCCAATAAAAAGGGAACTATTGTTAGTACCGATATTGCTGCGGTTGTTTCTACTAAAACCGGGATACCGTTAGGTAAAATCCAAACCAGTGAAAGAGAGAAGCTGTTAAAAATTGAAGAATATCTGAAATCGAAGGTAGTAGGGCAAGATTACGCCATTAAAGCACTATCGGAATCTATTCTTGAATCGCGTGCAGGGTTAACAAAACAAGGGCAACCTATTGGTTCGTTTTTCCTTTTAGGGCCAACAGGTACCGGTAAAACCGAATTGTCGAAAACCCTGGCCGAATATCTTTTTAATGATGAATCGGCCATGATTCGTTTTGATATGTCGGAGTTCAAGGAAGAACATTCAGCCGCCTTACTGTATGGAGCCCCTCCGGGATATGTAGGGTATAAGGAAGGGGGATTGCTGGTGAATAAAATACGGGAAAAGCCCTATGCCGTTCTATTATTCGATGAAATTGAGAAAGCGCACCCATCGGTGTTTGATGTTTTCCTTCAAATTATGGACGAAGGAAAACTGCACGACAGGCTTGGAAAAGAAGGAGATTTTACAAATTCTATTGTACTGTTTACTTCCAATGTAGGGAGCGATTTGATTATTGAAAAATTTGCTAAAAAGGGATTGCCATCCAATAGCGAGTTAATGGAAGTAATGGCTCGCTATTTCAGGCCTGAATTCCTGGCCAGGATTACTGAGATTTTGCCATTTGCGCCAATTACCCTGGAAAATATCGGAAGTATTTTTGAAATACATCTGAAGAAATTTATGAAAATGCTGGAACAGAGCGAAATTACGCTTAAAATTTCGGACAAGGCAAAAGAAAAACTGGCCCTGTTAGGATTTTCCCCCAAATATGGAGCAAGACCTGTAAATACAGTAATTCGTAATAATTTACGCCGGCCAATATCAAAAATGATAATTAACGGCGAAGTTGCAGCCTCCGATACTCTTAATTTGGACATAAACAAAGACGATGAATTCGATTGGAAAATAAGTCACAGCAAAATAATGTCGTACGTTTAATTATTAGAATTATGCTAAACGAAGTAGAAATTGGAGGACAACTGGTTCCTCAGCAATCGTTCGAAGCAATAGCTAATATTTCTTCGAATCTAAACTTGAACCAACCAAAGGATTAAAAACCCTGGATGATGTATTTAACCATTTCAAACCAAGCCTGGAAGTGGAGTTTGAAGAAGAAAACGGGGCTCTTCGAAAAGAAGAATTGAAATTCCACAGTTTATTGGATTTTAAAAAAGAAGGAATAGTAAACCAGAGCGACTTTTTAACAAACCTTCAGTCGCAACAGGATGCTTGTAATTCAATTATTAAAAAGCTAAAGACCAATAAAATTTTAAAAACCGCATTACAAAATCCTGAATCGAAAAAAAACTTTGTAGAGGCACTTCAAGCCTTAATAAACGAAATAGATCGGGCAAAATCATAAAAACATAAGCACATGGCAACTACACTTGAAAAACAAGATACAAAAGAGGAAAAAACCGTTCAGGAAAAAATAAAAACTGCTGAACTAATTAATGTTGAAAGCAAACCTCTGGTGGAAACCATTGAAACATTAATGGATTTTGGGGGGTTCGATCTTATTAAGGATACTGTGGAAGGATCTGGGTCTATGGATCCTGAGGCCAAAGCCCGGAAAAACATTTTTCTTACCGATACGAACAAAAAACACGAGCGGGAAAAACTAAGGAACCAACTGGCTTTATGGGTAGAGTTAGTTTCCGGTAGCGAAGATGTAGCTGATATGATTACTGCATCGCAGGAAAAAACTGAGCACGCCACCAAATTGCTAAGCACAAACTTAAAAAAGGCAATAAAGGAAACCCATGAGCTGGAAACAGCATATCGGTCGGTGGCATTGTTTTATAAGAATGCCGAAAAGGACAAGATCAGGAATATTACCATTTTCAATACCGATCCCGAGAAATTGAAAGATATGGAAAATACCCTGGTGATCGATCGGATTACTGAAGAGTTAAAACTCAACTACGATAGGCTCGATTTACGGGAAAATTATTCGCTGTTAGTAATTCCGGGTTACCTGGGTTCGAACCAGGCAATCGAAAAATGGTCAAAAATTGCCTACAATAACAAAGTAATGCTTATAACCGATTTTGAACATCTCGACGACCCCGAAGCGGTAATCGAAGAGTTCGATAAGGCAGGACTTACCGGAGGTGAAATTTATAAATCAAATGTTATTCTTACTTGTAATTGGCTTGTTGGAAGAGAAAAATATTCCGATTTGGATGAAGAAGATCATCTGTTTATTCCCCCTTCAACTGCCCTTGCCGGGAAAATTTATAATACACTAATAGCACAACCTGTGGCAGGTAAAATGCACGGAGGTATAAATGAGGTAAACGGGGTTAAATTCATTATGAAGAAAAGCGAAATAACTGAATTGGAGAAACGTGGTCTAATACCCATGGTATACGAATTTGGTAAAGTAATGGGAATGTCGGCAAAAACCCTGTACAATGGGAATGATATAGGATTGCAGACATATTCGGTTGTAAGAGTATTTGATTATGTAGCCAAGGTAATAATTGATTTTCTCAACCGTCAGGCTTTTGTAAACTGGTCGTCGAAAGTTGAAATGGATATAAAAAACGAAATTGGCCGGTTCTTAGGAAGCATAAAAGGATGGGATAAAATAATTGAAAACTTCTCAATTGTCAATGTTAAGCAAGATAAAGAAACAAAGGTGATTAGTATTGACATCCACATAACACCATTTTTCCCTGCTAAAAATTTCTTATTGCGGCTAGGAGGCACAAAAGGGAACACAGCAGAAGAGTGGGTAGCTGAATATGCTGAAAAATAACCAATGTAGTTTACGTTATTGTTAAACCTAAAACTTTTCAAAATGGCATTTTCAACAAAAGTAGATATCGATTCGCTCTCAGATGTGCGAGTTGTCGATTTTTCGTACAGTTTAAGCAGAGACTATGACCCAACAGGGCGTGTTTCTGGTAATGTACGTGGTGGTGTTATTCAACTCACCATAGAAACATCGGGGAAACCAGAACCTTTTGCCTGGATTTGTGATCCCACCAAAAGAGTTAGCGGCAAAATAAAAATTGAAGATGAAACGCAACCCGGCTCATTTATGAAAGAGCTGGAGTTCGAAGATGCTTCTGTTGTTCAGTATAGCGAAAGTTTTCACTGGCAAGGTGGAGATAATATGATGGAATCGTTTACCATTTCTGCCAAGAAAATAAAAGTAGGAGGTGCTGAGCATGAGAATAAGTGGCCTGAGAAATAATCTTACTACCAATAATCCTTAATACAATTGGCACAGAATGTTAAATTAACGGTTAAAATTGGAGGAAATGCCTGTTCTCCTGTTTCCTATTGCTCTATTCGTCAACGAATCGACTGGCATCATAGCTTTGAGTTAATTTTACCAATGGATGGGTTTGTTAGTAATACTACTACTATTTTAACCCAGGCAAAAGAGTTTATTGGTAAAAAGGTTGAAATAAAGTTTGAAATTGCAAGAGCATCGGGGAACAGCATACAAAATGAGTTTATTGGAATTGTTACTGATATTTGTTTGGATAGAAGAAATGCCGGTAATAAAGAGATTATTGTAAGAGGAAACAGTCCTACAATTTTAATGGATGGCCAGGCAAGTTGCCGTTCCTATTCCGATAAAACTTTAAATGATATAGTGTCGCAAATACATAGGCAGATTTCTCAAAACGATCTTTCAATTATCTGCAATCCGGCATATACTAGTGAAATACCTTATATTGTTCAGTATAAGGAGAGTAGTTTTCATTTTTTAAACCGGATTGCAGATAGTTTTGGGGAGTGGTGCTTTTATAACGGAAAGGAATTAAACTTTGGACGACTGAAAAAATCGCCAAAAATTGATTTGCCCATCGATAACACACTAAGCGATTTTGATTTGTCCCTTAGTATTCACAATAATAATTATAAGGCAATAACCTATAACTATCTTAAAAGCGACACCTATGTAAAGTCGACCAAAGATTATAGGGTAAGCGATCTCGACCCATTTGGCGATCATGCTCTTAGCAGATCGGAAGATGTTTTTAAACAAGAGAACAGCTTTTATATGACTGGCTATTATCCCAATGAGCAAAGTTTGGGTACACATGTAGAAACGCAAAAAATGCAGAGGACGAAGGACCTTATAGTTGCCAACGGAGTTAGCGATAACCCTGGAATAAATGTCGGCTCAATTATTAATATAACAGGCGAAGGAACAAACGAGGATGATTTTGGAGAATTTATTGTAGTATCCATTAATCATAATATCGACATTACTGCAAACTATGTAAACCATTTTACGGCAATTCCTGCTCAGGCAAATGTTCCACCGGTTAACAGAAATATAGTTGCTCCTATATCCGAAGTTCAACCAGCCCGAATTATTGACAATGATGATCCGGACGCTCGTTTGGGACGAGTTAGGGCGCAATTCTTTTGGCAGGACAAGGATGGAAAAACTCCATGGATAAGGGTTCTCCAACCATATGGAGGAAAAAAAGATAGCGGCGAACAACATGGATTTTATTTTATTCCCGAAATTGGCGATGAGGTAATGGTTGGTTTTGAAAACGACAATCCCGACAAACCATTTGTTATAGGTAGTGCCTACCATAAAAATACTCCCCCCGGTCATTGGCATAATGCCGATAATAATATGAAATCGATACGGACTCGAAATGGCAACCAAATTATATTTAATGATGCAGATGGAAAAGAAGAAATAAGGATATTGAATAATGACGATGCATCACCGACCAACGAAATTTCGTTAAGTATGAACAATAGTGGTAAAATTACTATCAAAACAGAAGGGGAACTTGAAATATCCGCTCAGTCCATTAAAATTTCTTCGAAAAACGATATTACTATTGATGCCGGTCAGAAAACAAAATTTACAAGCAGCGATTATCAGTTGGATGCTACCAATAGCATTAATCTTTCGGGTCAGCAGCTAGATATTGAAGGAACCAATACCTCTTTGAAAGGCCAGGCAAAACTTAAACTGGAAGGGGCTCAAACCAAAATTGAGGCAACAACGCTTTCGGTGGAAGGTAGCGCCCAGGCCGAATTTAAAGGAACTGTGGTTACAATTGATGGCACAACTATTACCGAAGTCAAAGGGGTATTAGTGAAAATTAATTAATTCAACTAACCTTGAAATACTTCTATTCCATACCCATAAATACCAAATCCCTTATCGAAAAAAGGCAGCATTCTTTGTGCGATTTAAAAGATTCCATTCGGATGAATATTAACCTGATTATAAAAACCCATTACCGCGAAAACCGCTACGATTATAGGTATGGCTGCACCATTTGGAATAAGGATTATAGCACTATAACCGATTTGTCGAAATGGAAAGATGAATTGAAATTATATATTGCCGAATCAATTGAAAAATACGAGCCACGAATTGATAAAATAAAAGTTGCCCTTAATATCGAAGACACAGAATTGTCGGAGCAATTCAAAGATCAGCCCCTAAAGCTAAAGAAAAAAATACAGCTGCATATTTCAGGTACCATAAAACACCTGAACGAACCTTTTGAACACGATGAGCATTTGTTTTTTAGTCCATTATCAATCGGATAAATTCAAATTATGGAGTTAAAAAGTAACAGAAAAGAAGTTGTTTATAGCAGGTTAAAGAAAAATGCTGCAAAACTCTGGGATATTCCGGAATCAGAAATTGAAGGTTTTGATCCGGTTGTTAATCTTCTCTTTAACGCGTGTGCATCGGAATTTGAAAGGTTGTCAAATGAAATTAACATGTCGCAAACACGAATACTTGAAAAGGTATCTCAAATATTGTTGCCCGAAGTATACATTCGTCCCACCCCATCCTATACCATTCTTCATGCAAAACCAACTGCGGTTGAGCATTATGTTGATTGTTCCGATCAGTTTTCTTTTGATAAGGACATTGTGGATATTTACAATAAATTGGTTCCGAAAAAAGTTTTTTTTTCACCAACATCTGGTTTTCGCTTGGTTGATGCTGAAATAGCCATAATTGCAACTACCAATCAAATATTTCAAATAAAGGATTTGTTTCTTCACGAATTGTTAATAGCCTCGGCAGCACTCTCAATTCCTCAAAAAAATTCCATCTGGATTGGACTAAAAACCAACCCGGCATTAAACAGCTTAAAAAATATTTCTTTTTTCTTCGATTGGAACAATAATCCCGATAAGGAAGATTTATTAAAACTATTGCAATGGGCAAGACTGTTCAATGATGGTAAAATTATTTCTACCAAAACGGGGTTTAGTAATGATGTGGAGGACAAATACAAAAATGAGACTACCGATATTTTCAGTTATCTCGACATTAATTTAAAAACCGAAAAGAAAATAAACAATCTTTTTGAGTCACATTTTATAACAATTACTGACGATGTTTTTCCCGAAAAGAAAAAGTACCCTGCCTTACTTGGTTCGTATTACTCCAACGAAGAACTCAAATGTTTTAAGGAAGATTTATGTTGGTTAGAAATAGAATTGCCTGAAGTATTTCCGGTTGAATATCTGACGGCAACATTTTGTGCCCTGAATGCATTTCCGGTAATTAACCGAAAATTGCATTATTCAAACCGGCCTTTTACCCTTAATGAGGATTTAAATATTTTGCCTATTATCACCGATGATCATTTTTTCTCGATAAGGAATATAATAAGCAGCAATCATATCAACTATCAGGAAGTGCCATTTAAAAAAATAAGCGATTTTGCCCCCGGAACATATACCATTAGAACGCACGGTGTAAAACGTTTTGATGAACGCGATGCAAATGATCTTATCCAGTATTTAATAGAATTGTTGCGCGAGGAACATGTTGCTTTTAAATCAATCGGGAATTCGTTAATCGAAAAAGAGTTGAGCGATCTGCAAATTATTCTTAACCGCCTTGTATTAAGCGTGTCTAAACCGAAAGATGTAAGTGCAAACACACATTTTGTAATTATCAAATCGGAGATTGTGGAAGATGTGTGGCTTGAATATTGGTCAACCTCAGGAACATTTGCCAATAACATTCCATTGGGATGCAATTTTATTCATACCGATTTCGATAAAAAAACGCTTAAAACACTTGCTGCCTCTGCCGGAGGTAAAAACCCTCCTGACCAGTCCGAACGTATTTTTCTATTTAAAAATGAATTGCTTTCCGGTAATCGTATTGTTACAAACGAAGATATACGAACAGCATGTTTTGCCGAACTGGGAAACTCACTCAACGAGGTGTCAATTTTTAGGGGAACTATGGTTGATAGGGGCAATAGTAAAGGGTTACAAAGTTGTATCCATGTTAAACTTAAATTTAAAAACGAAACAAGTAATGCAGAAATAGAAAGTTCGATAAAGTATATTAATAATTTATTACAACAAAAATCGGCATGTATTTATAAATATAAAGTGGAGCCTGCTTAAAGCATTTGTGATATCACTAATAGCTGGTGTAAAATGATTACCAATCTGGAAAATATAGATTATTTGGCAGAGGTTATTGTAAGCCACTTACTAACAAATAAAAAGGTAAGCGACTCTAATTTGTTCGTTCATTATTTGGGGATATTTAAGCGGTTTTTTTCGCGAGATATTGAGAAAATAGACCAGAATACTAATGGAGAAGGAATTAAGGAATGGAATGTTTTTGTTCACCGGGAAGGTTTGTACGATATTTTGCCCGAGGGTTTGTTCCATAAAAGTACTACTAAATATTTCAAGGACTTAAAAGAAACAATTGACGAATTTCGCATTCACAAAGAAGAAGAAAAAAGTTCGCGGCAATTTTTTATGCCACTTGAACAGGAGTATTTTAAACACTATGTACATAAAGAAATTTTTGAACAGAATTTCTACCATTCTCTTGAAACCATTCAGGAATTTATCGATTTTTTTAATCTGAATCATCTAGAACTCAATATCTATCAAAAAGCATCTTTATTTTTTATAATGCCACATATTCCTAAAATATCAGGAAATATAGGCCTTACAGAAACATGTTTTCGGATTATTTTACAAGAGCACGTTAAAGTTGAGGTGATTTACAAACCAAAGGAAACGTTTTTTGATGCAGAACCGGCTTCTTTGGAAAGCGAAATATTAGGTTATAATTCGATACTCGGTAATTCGTATGTTGATTATGGTCCTAAAATATTATTGGAAATAGGACCTTTGGAGGATAGTACTATGTTATTGAGTTATCTTTTTGGATCTAAAAGGAAAGTCGTTGCAAAATTAGTGGAACTATTTATTCAAGTTAAATAATAACGATAACCAGTTTTTATTGGGAGATAGGGCTTTTGATAGTAGGTTAAGTTACAGTACTAATTTATAAATATAAAATATATGCTGCCAGAAAATAGAAGCCATACAATTAACTGGATAGATGGTATGAAATTAAACAAGGACCATTTTATTGACCTTGACAATTGGATAATGGATGGTTTGCGGGATAATGCCTGTTTACAGATGACTGACTTTAACTATGGCTTGTTAGAAAGTGCTGCTGATAGAGATGCTTCCCAAAAACTTCTGATCAACATTGATCAGAATAACCAGATAAATATAAAACTGACCGATTGTCGTGCTATAACAAAAGGAGGGATTCGCATTGAAATTACTTCACAAAACATCCAAACCATGCATTATCCATTAGCTAAACTAACGCTCGATTTTAGTATTACCGAGACTTCTAACGAAATTTTCGATATTATTCTGGCAGTTTTCCCTGATAAAAGAATACCAGTAGGCTCGCCCAACGAAAATGAAGTTCCGTTCCGTCATCCATTTGTAATGCCCGAGTTTCAGCTTCATGCGGTTCCAACCAAACAAGTGAACTCCTCGCAAATGTGGAAAAATCATATAACCATCGGAAAATTCCAAATAGTAGCGCGCGAAGTTCATTTCATTACCGAATATATTCCTCCTTGTGCCAGGGTTGATGCATATCCTTTGCTGTTAGAATATTTTTTGAAATTTGAAAATATGATTGATAAAATTTCGGGAGCCCTGGCAGAGTGTCTTAGAAAAACCCGCATGAGCCAATTAAAATTGGATATTAATATGACTTATGTTGTGGAGAAAATGTTGTATTACTTAGCAACTAATATGAGTCGTTATAAATTAATATTGAAATCGCAGCCACCTATTTATTTTATTGAGTTTTTCATAAGTTTTGCAAGGCTTTTTAAGTCGGCATTAAATTGGCCAATGGAATACGATCGGGAAGAGGTAAAGGCTCACCTGAGCAATTGGGTGTCGTCTCGAATTTTGGACGATACCGCCACGGAATTGATGAACATGGAATACGACCATCAAGATATTTTTGCTTCCGTACAAAAGGTCGAGAAATATCTTACTCTTGTTCTGGAGCTGTTCGAAAAAATGATGTTTGCAGGTAAAGTGGCATCACCAATTATCGAAAGCAAACTACCAAACAGGCATGGGCCTGTAATTATTAAAGATGGAAAAAGGATAAACTAAAATTAACAATATGGGAAAACCAGCAGCACGAATTAGTGATATGCACACTTGTCCAATGCAAACACCCGGGGTTCCTCCTATACCACATGTTGGAGGTCCGATAACAGGACCCGGATGTACTACAGTATTGATTGGAGGATTGCCAGCAGTAAGGGTGGGAGATATGGCTATCTGTACGGGGCCGCCAGATGTGATAGCGGCAGGTTCTGCTTCTGTTTTAATAGGAGGAATGCCTGCAGCACGCATGGGCGACCAAACCACCCATGGAGGGGTTATTGTTACAGGATGCCTTACTGTTTTGATTGGGGGATAAAAAACAATGTTGTTTACTAAGGATTTAATCATTCCCTTACTTTCTTTGATTACACTCAAAATGACTCTGCTCTGGGGTGTCAACCAGAGCACAGTTAAAGGGTATTAAGTTAACTTTATTAGGATATGACAGTTTAATTAGTATTTTAAAATTCAAGTTTATGATAATACTAGAAATTGTTCAAGGGCAAATATTGTTTATCAATGAAAAAACAGGAAAGCGCGAATTGGCTCGAAATAAGATGGAAATAAGTACCGCAGAACAATATCATTTTTCATTTAAATCGGAAGAAAAATCATCTGCCAATATTATAATAAATGGGCATAAAATCCATATGGGACCTAGTTCGGAGTTGCATTTTTGCAACATAGAAGGAAAAATAAAGACTCATCATAAATTATCAGGAGCAAGGCTGCTTTTTGGGACTGTTTGGTCGAAAGTTACCCAAATTATTGGAAAAGAGGATAATGACTGGAATAATCAATATAATACTGGAAACGATGCACCAGGGGTAAGAGGATGATGTTTTTCTATTTTAATTATACTAATGGGTACTTAAGATGTTATATTATTGTATTTTAAGAATTAAATATGTGGAGGCGAAGAGTGTTTTAAAGCGGAAACAAAATGCAAAGTGGCGATTATATTTACAAAAAAGGTGTTTTTACACAGCTTAAATTCCTTAATGGGAGAAAATTGTTAGAGGTTGAAATGTTAATAGGATACCATAAAGGGAGATTAAGCAAAGGGGCTTATATTGGAGAAATAACAAAGTTGCCAGATCTTTGGGAATTTGAATTATTGGGGTATTCACATATTCCTGGTCATAAATTCGAGAACAAATTTGATATTTCACAGTTCAATGTTTTAAAATTAAAAGAAATTGCAAGGAGTACTTGGTCGCTCAGCGGTCCCAATAGGCTTGTTAAAGTATTTCCTAATATTTTACACAATGAATTAATGGATAATAATGATCAGTATCCAATTGGAAAAGGTATTCCACAGTGGAATGGAATAGTAGATTTGAGGATTTTAATTATTCAAAAGGTTGAAGATTATCCGGATGGGAGGATTTATAGTTAACTTTCATTACCACAAAATAAGCATCAAATATAACAAACCAATTCTCCTCCACTTTGCGTATAAAAATGAAATGATTTGTTAATTTTAATACGTGTTTTCCAGAATCTTAGCCATTAAATTGGTGTCTTGAATTCTGCTAAATAAATTATAAGCAATGTTATATTCCCGATTAAATACCCGGTGATAAAGTTCGGTAATTACATAGGCTTTGTTACTGTTTGTTATTTCTCTGTCATAGTAGTTTAGCTCTTCCGAGCTCATTAGAATTTGCAGGATTTCAAAAACTTTTTCAATATCGCCAGGTCGAATAGTTAATTCATTCTGTTTACCATTTTCATAAAGTTTTTCATAATCTTCAACCAGATAAAATAGTCCTCGGTTTCTCCATTCTCTATAAACAGGGCTAAAATTCATGAAGATTTTAACCCGTGTAAAGTACCATCTTTCGTATCCAGTGGCCGGATCACGTGCATCTACCAGTTTTACCCTTAAAATAACTTTCCTGTCCTCGCTGTGAAACTGCTTTTCTGGACGGGCAAATTGGTTTCCAAAATGTTTTCCGCCCGAGATATACCGTTTGTACCCCTTTAAATAATCTCCAAAAAAATTATAAACAGAGATGCATCTTTTTAAGGACAGATTTTTGTTGAATTCCTTGGATCCAGGTGCTGATGCATAACCATAGCAATCGAGAAAGACCCAGCATCTATTTTGCAGGCATTTATGAAAATCCTCCCGGATAATACTTAAATGTCCAATGTCTTGTATGTTGAGGTTAAATTCTTTATTGGCAAAATATATTTCTGCACAATCGTAATATTTTCCCCATACAAAATCGGTGTGCGGAATAAGTTTGCTATCATTCTGATTTTTGGTAATTGATGATTGAAGTCCCATATGTCAGTTTTTTAAGTATTATAAGCAATTAACGCCCTCAAAGTCCTAAATATGTTATTCTCGATTTTTATCACATCCTAAAAATTCAGTAATATGAAATTCTTACTATTGTTTAAAAGGAAGGATTAAAGAGCCCGAAGCCTTTCAAGAATTGTAATGTGCCAGGCTGCTAAATTGGGTTTGTAGTATTGCATGTTCATACCAGGGAATTTAACCTGAATTGCCATTTCGTATGCAATGAGAAACCTAAAATCTTTACGTTTTATAAATATTTACAGAATACGATAATTCAAATTATAAACACGATACCGAGGTGTAACTAAATGAATAGCAAAACTATAATATTGTGAAATTTTTGCTACTCCCTATAAAACCTCATCAAACTTTTCCCAATCTTAATTACATCGTTATTATTCAGTAAAACGCCGTTTTTATCAATTTTTGCCCCGTTTACCTCTATTCCGTTCCGCGAGGGGTGCCAGGCAGGGGTGTCGTCCTCAGTAAACCACTGCCCATCGCGGATATACCATTGCGGGACATTGCTGATAATAAGGCATTCGAACGTGCCATGGCGAGAGCTGATATGAGTGCCTTTTTCTTCCTTTATAGCAATATCGTTAATAAAGGGTTCTTCGGGGTCGAAACGGCCAATAGTCACAACGTTTTTATGCTTGTATTTTGCCAGATTGGTAAGGTTGTACTCTTTCCCCGTTTCGAAGCCTTCGATAATTACCAGTTTCCAAACAGAATGCTTGATAACACTGTTTTGGTCACTATGGGAGTTGAGGATTTCGATAATTTCATCGGTGGTTTGAAATCGCACCCGTGGATCGGGAAACAGGCACCGTTGAATAATGTTAAACCAATAATTGGTGCCGGCGAATTTTACTAATGTGTCAACATCCCATTTCCCCTTCTCTTTCCTATCGGTAAGAATTTTCGAATCTTCCTTGAAGTCCTGGATATTGCCAAATGGTAAACACCCTTGTGTAATTAACTCGTACATGATAACTCCAAACGAGAAAATGTCGATTGTTGGGGCAGTAAGTTTAAAAGCCTGCGATTTTTGGCTTTGTTCCGGCGGCGAATACGAAATGGTGGCAAATACTTTTAGGGCATGTCCCCGGATATCGGTTTGGGTCATTCGGCTCTTCAGGTTTGCAGATATTCCAAAATCGGTTAAAAGAGCTTGTTCGCCTTTAAAAAGTATATTTTCGGGCTTTACATCCCTATGGATAATATTAAAAAAATGAAGGCTGTTTAAGCCATGCAGGATTTGTATAGCCAGCTCGTTCAATTCATTGGTATTAAATTCTTTTCCAATTTTGTCTCTTAAATTTCCGTTGCTGCAATAATCCATAACCAATACCGGATTCTCCCCAATTTCATCGTAGCTGTATGCATGTACTATATGCGAAGACTGTATCGAGCTGCTAATCTCAAATTCCTGTTTTATCCTTTGCTTCATTTCTTCGCGGTCTTCGGGGAGCAACTCCCAAATACGGCATATTTTTATGGCATAGTCTTTACAATCTTTTTTAGCTTTAAAAACACTTCCAAAACCTCCTTTCCCCACTTCCCTTTCAAAAAAGTAGTTACCTGAGGTTAATTGCAGGTTCTCACCCGGTTGTATTTTTATTGCCTGCAGCATATAAGTGGTTTATACCTTTAATACTAAAGCAATAAGGCTTTACACATCATATTCGAAACGGAATACTTTATTTCCGATAATCAGCTTTATATTGTTATCCAATTGTTGTTGGGTAGTGATCTGTAAGAATGTTGCCCCGGTTGAGCTCAGATCTTTTATATACCAATTCCCGTTTTGAAATGTAAACTCGGCATGTCGCGATCCGGAGATGGTATTATTGCTGGTATCGAGATTTGTCCGGTTTACCATAACATGTTGCTCATGGAAGGTTTTTTTTTCTCCACTTTTCTCATCGATAAGCACAAGATTTTTAGGCTCTTTACTGCTTAGCTCATTACCTTCAAATTTTCTGGAAGCTCTATCCTTAGCTGTATTCCTTTCCGGATTTTCAACCGAATCGAATAAGTATGTTTTATTTCCCAGTATAATTCTTATCCGGGGTTTAAGCATCATGAAACCTGTAACCTGGATGAATGATGAACCATTGGTGCTTACATCTTCCATAAAAATTTTATTGTTTCGGAATATTACCAAAAGATGTTGTTCGCTAGAAATACTTGTATTTGTGGGATCCAGATGATCGCGGTTCAGTATCAGTTCACGGTCTTCCGATTGAACTTTAATTTCACTTTTTGTAGATTCATCAATCAACTTAAATTTAAACTCTTCAACCCCAGGTTCGATTAATGAGTCTAAGCCACTAATAGGTATTGTTTTTCCCAGGTTAATGGCCGTGTCGGTCTGATCGTTTCTATCGCCTAAAAAGCCACAGTTGGGGCATGGTGACGATCGGGATGGTTCGACCCGCAATGGGTACTTACATTCGGGACAACTAAGAATGGAATTGCCCTTCCTGGCTTTAGGGGAGTCGGAGGATGGCCTGTTTACTTGAATTCCAACCTGCGTTTTTCCCGAATCAGCATGCGATGCAGGTCTGTCCTGTTGTCTTTTATCATTCCCGGAGGAGAAAGGAAGACGGATTTCGGGTTTCCCAGGTTTCGGTTTTGGACTTTTGGGTTTCCAGCCAAATATGCTCAGAATGTTCTTCATATAGATTTTTAATTGATATTAGCGGTCTGTTATTTCTTTCTTAATTAATTTTAACCGATCAATAGAATTTTTAAAAGAAATAAGGAATTTCTCTGTCTCTTTAGGGTCTTTTACGGAAATTATTTTATCGTTTTTTACATTAGCAATTAGTTTTACCTCATCTTTTAGGCTGTCGAGTTTATATATGATGTTTTCAATAATGGGTCCGTTTATTTGGTAAAAGCTGTCGTTGTAACTATTGCCATTTGGAGGGGTAAACTGTTTAATGTCAAACAATAATTTATCAATACGCTCACATTCTCCTTCCAGTTCCTTTTTTAATTCACTGGGATCTTTCTGATGGACATCGGTTTCAGGTGTAACAGATTTTTCCATTTTTGAAAATCCTTGATTTTTATTTTTGTCAGGGTTGTGAGGGTAACCAGGTTTTTCAGGATCGATATTCGGTTGGTCGCTTTTTAAGTCTGCTTGAGTATGGGATTCATTTCTAGGTTCTTGATTTTTGACTTGTTTATTCAGGATTGGAGATTGCAAGTTCAACTGATTTTTAACATAGACTTTAACTTCTTTTGAATAGTAAATTAGGCCTGACACTATTATTCCAATTGATAAGAAGATAATTAAAAACCAGATTTTTTTTAATTTGGAATGTTTGGCTGATTTAGTTTTTTTTGTGATTTCCTCGGTTTCATCTACATCGATAACCACAACGCTGATATTATCATATCCCCCGGCATTATTTGCCGCTGAAATAAGCGATTGGCATGTTTCTTTGGTATTATTGCTATAATCGAGAATCTGTTGAATTCCTGAATCACTGAGCATCGAATTTAAACCATCGCTGCATAATAATATCCTGTCGCCTTGATCTAATTCGGTATGCTTAAATTCGGGTATAGGTTTTTTAATGGTATCGCCTAAAACATTGAGCAATATATTGCTGTATCCGCTTAATCGGGCTCCTTCGGGCGTAAGTTCCCCTTTTTTTACTTTATTCCATACAAGGGAATGATCTTCTGAAAAAGGGGCTAACTGATTATTTTTGCCTGAATTGTAAATATAACAACGGCTATCGCCACACCAAACTAGGTAAAGATGATTTTCAAAAATATACCCAAGGACAATGGTAGTACCCATACCTTTCAATTCTGAATTTTTCTTGGCTTCTATATTAATTTTATTGTTGGCTTCATAAATTATCGAAGAAAGGTATTTATGAATTTCAGTTGCTTCAATCAATGGCTTTTGAAGCAATCGGACTTTTTCACCAATTGTGTTTACAGTAATGGATGATGCGACCTCACCTGCATTTGCCCCACCCATTCCATCGGCAATTGCAACGAAGAATCCATTTGTGGCCGAAATGTCAATTTGTTGATCGTTGACTTCCTGCCAGTTTTTACCTTCGCTGCTTATTATCAGGAAAGCATCTTCGTTATGGTCGCGGTACCTTCCTACATTAGTTTCACCTGAAATTATAATTTTCATTTTATTCAGATGATAATTTCGGTTTATTAATTGACTTAATTACCCATTTGTCATTATGCGACAAATAGATACCAACTAGTTCCCACTCAATATTTGACTGCGTAATTATCCGTTGGAAGTAAGCCCCTCCGATAATTTGAAGGTTCCCTAAATGGGGAGCATTATATTCGAATATACCATCACTATCCCAGGTTGCATTATCTATATTTATTACAGAATAATGGATGTCTTCTTTTTTCTCAGGAACAGGATTGGAAGCATGAAAAACTATCAAACATCCTTTAATCGCTGTAGAATTTGATATTTTAACTCCTGCTTTGCCATATCCAAAATTGGTAAGTAAGGAATCTTCTTCGTTTTTCTTTATCAGGAACGATCTGTATATCGCACTGTCCAAAGGTTTTACTCTGGTATAGGAACATTCGGGGGTGTACTCATCTTTGTATTCGGCAAAATTAGGATCTTCGTTCCATGGAGATCTTACCGATCTGGGGAACCAAATTTTCCGGTCGGCTGTTATTACCCCAATGGCATAAGATTTACCAAAGTAGTCGTTTCCACCTCGTGATTTTTTTTCTCCATTTTTCGAAATTATAACATACTCCTGGCGAACAAGGTAGAATAATGGTTTCAGGGCAGAGTATTCAATGTTCTCCTGCGCTGCATACGAAAAATTAAATACAGGTTTATCCTGGCTGTAGCTTGCTATTGTTAAGATAAATAGCAATAAACCGAGCAGAAGCGATTTACTTGCCATTTTCGTTGATGTTAAAAATAGGGATAACACCTCCTATGGAAGAAAATCCACCTTTGGTGTCAAAATCGCCAAACGATATTAAGCCAATACAAACGATTTTGTTTTTTTCCCGGGGTGAAAAAATAAATACAGGTCCACCGCTATTTCCTGCTTCGAAGTTACGGTTGGTAACAGTGATTATTCCTTCCTTTGAAATACCACTTTGCGCAACACTCGATTCGCTAAACAGTGGTTTTACACTACCTTCATTAGGCCCTCCTTTTCCAAGGGAGAAGCCTAAAACCATGAGTTCTTCACCTGCATCCAGGTTTATAGAGAGGTTTTTATCGTAATAGATATTCGATGCTTTATTGGTTTGAAAATATGCCCAATCGGACTTAAAGCTATTGGCAAATTTTAAATGATAGTCCTGACTTTTACTTTTATCAGTGCTATTTTCACCTTTAAATGATATATCTTCCGAGTCGTCAAATACAACATCGGTGTAATCAAATTCAAACCAATCATTTGCTGAAGTAGCCCTATATCGCACTCCAATTGTTCCACCGTTTAGTTCTGCATAGTTAATCAGGGTAGATGCTTCATCAGTCGCGAATCTCCAGCTTTGGATACAGTGCCTTGCAGTTATTAGTTTACCATCGTTGCATAAAAATGCAGTACCAGTCCATCCATTATTGATATTTCCAAGTTCCCCATTTGGAAACCTAACTGTAATCTCAATAACTTCCAGGAAATATATATAATCTTTTAAATCTCTGTAAGCATCCTTACGGTTATAAGCAGTGGAGTCAATAATGCGTTTAAGGGTACTGAGTTCGTTGCTTACCGATAAAACCGTATTTTTAAGTTGGGTATTTTCATTTGCCTGCTGGGAAATAACGGCTTGTGATTGTTTTAGTATCTCAGAATATTTAATGCTATCCTGTAAGCGACGGCTAGCGTTTTGGCCAATTTCGTCCTGAAGATTTTTATTCTTTTTTATTCCCTTATAAATAAAAATACTACCAACGGCTCCAACAACAATCAGCAAAATGAGCATTGTTAGCAAAGCTCTTTTATATGGTTGTAAGGCTTGGTTAGTTATTAGTCCCATTTTTTGGGTAAACCCCATGTTGGCGGTTCCTGTGGGAGTTACATTAAAACGGAGTTTTGGACCTTCTAGCGAGAGTTGAATTTCATCGCCATTGTTTAGTTGGGTATCATCCGTAATAGGCTGTCCGTTCAAAAGTGTTGGATTGGTTTGCGATAATTGTATCAGAAAGAATAAGTTGTGCTGCCGTTCAATTGCCGCATGTTTTCTACTAACAGTCGAGCAATTTTCATCGAACTGAATAATACATTTATTTGATCTCCCTATTTCAATATAGGGGATTAATATTGTCTCATATTCACCTACTTTTTTGTTTCTCGCTGGTGACATGTACTCCAGTGTATAGGCAGGTATGTCCCCACCCTTCATTGCAGTCATTCCTGTTTTGAGGACTTGGGTCGATTTCGCCATAATATCATATTTTTAAATCATTTCGATGTTTTTAAAAAAGAACTAAAATATGAGTATTAGAAACACCTTAAGAATTAATAATATGGAGTTGGATACCTGACTTGGTTTTACTAACGCTAATTAGTTGAACCAAATAGAAAGTTAAGACTTTATTTTTAATTATAAAAGCCAATAAGTCAATTTTTGATAGCCGTAAAGAATTAATTTTCACCCACAAAGTATAATAGTTTACCAAATTTGTTATACATATATTTTGATGACCATTCATAGATTTTCACTTTTTGCCATTTCGAAACAGCTTTATTTTCAGTATTTATTTTGATTATGTCACTGATTTTTCGTATTTTAAAAATTAATTTGAAAGAAGGCTTTAATTCTCAATTATTATAGGAATTATGAGTCCAAAGAGCGAAATTTTTATCACTGAAAGTGATTTCAGAAACCGTTATCAATACAATGAGGGCGACTTATTGGGCGAGGGTGGTTTCGCTCAGGTGTATAAAGCTTTCGATAAGCAATTTCAGGAATATGTTGCTTTGAAATTTTACAACAAAGGGGAACAGGGGAAGTACGATGTTTTACATGAGATGAAGGATTCCAGAAGGTATTCCCATCCCAACGTTATCCGGGTTCACGATGCATTTGTTGTACGCTTCGACCATACAGGAGGTCAATCCTTTGTTCAGGTGGGAGTCATTGAATTAGCTAATGGAGGTAACCTTCGTAATTTTATCCAGTCAAAACCAGCTGAAAATAAATTTGTTGCGGTATTAATAGGCATATTAGATGGCTTGGAATATCTGCATCACGAAAAAAAGCTTATCCACCGCGATCTTAGTCCCGAGAATATTCTCATGTATGTTGAGGATGATACCTGGACCCCTAAAATTGCAGACTTTGGTATTTCAAAAAAGATATTCAACGATTCGGCAGATCAAACGAATACCCAATCAACTCAGCTTCTCGGGAAAGTTGACTATATGGCTCCTGAACAATTTTATCCGGAAAAATACGGAATTGGTGGAAAAATATATACAAATGTTGATCTATGGGCTTTTGGAGTAATATTATATGAGCTTTTTATGCTGAAGAGGCCTTTTGGAGGATCTACTCAAGATAATCCCTTAAAAACTATCCAATCAATAACTAACGACCACGTTATTCTTACTGAAATCCCCGAACCTTATAGGGCTATTATTAAAAAATGTCTTGAAAAGAATGCGAACGCCCGAGTGAAAAGTGCCGGAGAGTTAAAATCTATTTTGCTGAAGACTTCCTTGAAAAAAATTACCCAACCAATTGAAATAATTCCTGTTGAAAGATCGAAAGCGTTTAAGAAAAGTACTCTTTATTTATCAATCGGAATTATTGTAGTGCTAACAATATCTATAATAGGTTATATTAGGTTCAGGCCTGAAAAAATTGAAAAAACACTTTCAAACCCACCTCTCCAAAATACTATACAACAAAATAATTACCTAACTGAAATCAAAACACTAATTAATAAAAATGATTATTATCAGGTAGTTACTTTTATTAATCAACTCCCGGATAGTTTAAAATCGCAAAAAGAATATTTAGATTTATATAACAGAAGTTTAAAAAATATCAAATCCAAACAGTTAGATTCATTTTTGAATAAAGGCAATCAGTTGTATGATAAAATGGATTATAATGCCTCTCTGGTGGTTTATAGACGGATACTTCGAGAATTCGATCCATCGAATTTGATGGTGCGAAACAGAATAGATACAATCAATATTTTATTAAAGCAGGATAAGACTTCAAAACCTACTGATGTTGGAGGTTTGTACAAAAGAGGTATGTTCTCTGCCAGAAAAAATCCGGCATCCAGCGATATTGACCTTACAAGTATTGAAATAACCAATAATGCTACAGTTATCTCAATTAAATTGAAGGCTGGCGAGAGTAGGTATTTTGGTAGTCCTGGTAATAAAGGGGCTTACTATATTGAGCTGAAAAATAGAGAACAAAAGCTTGAATTAAAGGATATTACCGGAATACGGACTGGAACCTTTGTTGTGGAAGAAACAGATAAGATTGTTCAATTGTATTTCGATAAGTTACCCTGGGGAGTAAACGAGTTTAATTTAATAAATGGTGACGAACTTTTCCATAAAGAATATAAGCATACCGATTTTATTGGTGTTAAGTTAAAATAAGTTATTTTATTTGGTAATTGCGATCAAAATCTCTCAAAATTAAAGAGTTCAGGAAGCATTTTGAAATTAATAATGCCAGTGTCCATTAGTTCGCATTATGCTCATTGAAAAAAAATAAAAAAAGATGAAAATATCTTTAATATTATTTGGAATAAATCTAAATAGGTTTTAATTTTGTTGTGAAAATAAAAAAAATGATTTAACAAAACTAATATTTCGAAACATGGCCTTTGAATTACCAAAATTAGGATACGCTTATGATTCCCTTGTTCCGCATATTGATGCGCAAACAATGGAAATACATCATACCAAACATCATGCAGCATATGTTAATAATTTAAACAATGCATTGCAGGGAACAGGAAATGAAAACAGGAAACTGGAAGAAATAATTACCGAAATTTCAAAATATCCTGCTGCTGTTAGAAACAATGGCGGAGGTCATTTTAATCACTCCCTTTTCTGGGAAGTTATGAAACCCAATGGAGGTGGAAATCCAACCGGGGACTTATCGGATGCGGTTAATAAATATTTTGGTTCGGTAGATAAATTAAAAGAAAACCTCAATAATGCAGGCCTCACTAGGTTTGGTTCAGGTTGGGCATGGTTAGTCGTTAAAGGAGGAGAACTGGTAGTTTCATCCACACCAAATCAGGACAACCCACTCATGGATATTGCAGAAGTAAAAGGAACCCCCATTTTAGGAATCGATGTATGGGAACATGCCTATTACTTAAAATATCAAAACCGCAGGAACGAATACCTCGCTGCATTTTGGAATGTTATTAATTGGGAAGAAATTTCAAGGCGGTTCAAGTTAGCGATTCATTGATAATTTGGATTTGTTGGTTAGTTGAAAGGTCGGGTCGTGAGGAACCGGCCTTTTTTACTTTTTAGCCAGTTCGACTCATGAAAAATGTTTAAATTTGGTTAACAAATATAAAACATGAAGTATGAGCTTTGAACTGCCGAAATTACCGTATGCGCTCAATGCACTTGAGCCAATTATTAGTCAGAAAACATTCGAGTTTCACTATGGAAAACATCACCAAACGTATGTGACTAACCTGAACAATTTAGTTCCTGGAACTAAATTTGAAAATGCTACGCTTGAAACGATTATTAAAGAAGCCGAAGGACCTGTTTTTAATAATGCGGCTCAGGTATGGAACCACACTTTTTTCTTCCTGACGTTTGCCCCAAATGCAGGAGGTGAGCCAACTGGAGCTTTAGCCGATGCTATTTCTAAAAACTTCGGTTCATTTGCCGAGTTTAAAGAGAAATTTGCAAAAGCAGCTGTTACATTGTTTGGTTCGGGATGGGCCTGGTTAGTTAAGAAACCCGATGGAACGCTCGAAATTATTCAGGAATCAAATGCCGGAAATCCAATCCGTAAGGGATTTACACCTCTTCTAACCTGCGATGTTTGGGAACACGCCTATTATCTCGACTATCAGAATAAGCGCCCCGACTTTGTGGAAGGTTTCTGGAAGTTAATCGACTGGAAGGTTGTAGCTTCCCGATTCTAAAAACATTTATAGGGTTATTGGTGTTTATAAAAAAATGCCAATAACCCTATGAACGAAAATACCCCAATCATAGCGCATCAGCCGCGTCTTCCCCGCTGGATGAAATCGCCTTTGCCTCATGGCGAAAAATACTCTAAAGTTCGGAACCTTATTCGGGAGCAAAACCTGAATACCATATGTACCAGTGGAAACTGTCCTAATAAAGGGGAATGCTGGAGTGCCGGAACTGCAAGTTTCATGATTTTGGGTGATAAGTGTACACGCGATTGTAAATTCTGCCAGGTAAAAACGTTGCTTCCTGATGCTGTAGATTGGGAAGAACCAATACGGTTAGCCAATTCCATTAAAAAGCTTGAGCTTAAACATTGTGTTATCACATCGGTAGCCCGTGACGATATGGAAGATGGTGGCGCTGCTTTTTGGGCACTCACTATTCGGACAATAAAAAGAATCAACCCCGGCACTACTATGGAATTGCTCATTCCGGACTTTCATGGAAGGTTTGATTTAATTCAGAAAATTATAAATGAAAAACCGGATGTGGTTTCGCACAACATTGAAACGGTGAGAAGGCTAACACCTAAAATCAGGAATATGTTTACATACCGGCAAAGCCTGGAGGTATTAAACTATATCTCAAAATCGGGGCTGGTTGCAAAATCAGGACTCATGTTAGGTTTAGGAGAAAGGGAGCTGGAAGTTCTCGAAACAATCGACGATTTAATGTTGGCTGGAGTAAAAGTATTAACTATTGGGCAGTATCTTCAACCTACTCCAGAACACGCTTCCGTTCATGAATATATCACTCCCGAAATTTTTCTACGATATCGTGAAATTTCATTGAATAAAGGGTTTAGTCATGTCGAGAGTGGGCCATTGGTGCGGTCGTCGTATCATGCAGAACGGCATGTTTTAGCATGAAATGTTTATTTCAAAGGTTTTAAACAGAGCATTTTTAGCCCTGACAACCTTTCGAATAATAAATAGTCTGCGATACGAGTTTCAAATTATTATATTTGCGCCAAATTTTATTGCCATGGATTTTCAGGAAAACAGCAAAACTTATTATGCACCCATGCATACAGCCGAGCATATTTTAAACCAGACAATGGACAGAATGTTTGGTTGTGGCCGGTCTTGCAATAGTCACATTGAGCGAAAGAAATCAAAATGCGATTACCCGATCAACAGGGAACTCACTCAGCAAGAGATTTCGAGTATCGAGATAAAGGTAAATGAAGTTATTCAGCAAAAATTAGAAGTAACAGAAGATTTTATCAATCTAGAACAAGCACGCAAAGAATTTAATTTATCGAAACTTCCCGAAGATTCAGGCGAAACAATTCGAATTGTCCGGGTTGGCGACTACGATGCTTGTCCGTGCAGCGGCGTTCATGTTGAAAATACTTCTGAAATTCCCCCATTCTTTATAGCATCGGCTTCTTTCGAAAATGGAGCTGTTCGATTAAGATTTAAACTTTCCAGCGTTAATTAGATTTTTCTTTTTTTATGGATTCAAAACCAGTTTTTCGGTATTTCGATATTTTAATGGCATTGTTTGTTGCCGTTCTGCTCATTTCGAATATTGCCTCGACTAAAATTCTTACGTTGTGGAAATTTACTTTCGACGGCGGCACTATTCTCTTCCCATTAAGTTATATTTTTGGCGATATTCTTACCGAAGTATATGGTTACCGAAATTCCCGTAAGGTTATCTGGACAGGTTTTTTCTGTGCTTTATTAATGTCTGTTGTACTTTGGGCTGTTCAAATGCTGCCTCCTGCAGCCGAATGGACAAGCCAGGCTGCTTTTGAGTCTATCCTGGGTTTTATTCCGCGGATAGTTATTGCAAGCTTAATTGCTTATTTTGCCGGAGAATTTTCGAATGCTATAATTTTATCGAAACTTAAAATAAAAACTAAAGGAAAATATCTTTGGGTTCGCACTATTGGTTCTACATTGGTAGGAGAGGGGATTGATACTGTTATCTTTTGTATGATTGCCTTTTATGGGGTGTTGCCTAATTCTTTATTGGTTTCGATTATTATATCGAATTATATTTTTAAGTGTGGGGTCGAAATATTTTTAACCCCCATTACGTACAAAGCAGTTGGCTTTTTGAAGAAGAAGGAGGGAGTTGATGTGTATGATCATAATACAAGTTATAATCCTTTTCCGTTTTTTTTTAAGAAACCTTAGATCGGCAATTGAGGTAGGGTAAACCTGAAATCCGTTCCATCAGCTCCTGTTTTTTCGATCCACAGATTTCCGCCAAGTAGTTTAACAAATCCGTTAGTAAGGGCCAGGCCAATTCCAGATCCGGTATTTTCATGCCGAATATTGGGGTCCGATATCAGGAACGAGCTGGTAATAATTTTCGTCCTCTCTGGTGAAATGCCAATTCCTGAATCTTTTACATAAAATGTTAAACCATCTTTTTTAGCTTCAACACCAAAATTAATTTCACCTTTTGGGGTGAATTTTATGGAGTTCGAAATGAGATTTGTGAGAATATATTCCAGTTTAGTGCTGTCACTTTTCAAATAAATGCTGTTATCTGGAATATAACAGTTTATTGATATTATGGAGTTTTTTTTCTCGTATTCAATCTCTGTCTTAAATCGCGTCAATAATTTCCCTAACAAATCATTAACCGAAAATTGAGTTACTTCAATGGATGTTTGTCCTTCCTGAAGCTTCGATATTTCAATAATATTATCAATAAACTGCAATAAATGATTGCTTTGTTCATTTATAATAGCAAGAAACTTCTCCCGTTTTTCGTCGTTGATGTTTCGGCCCTTTAATAATTCGATAAATCCCAAAATGCTGTTCATGGGTGTGCGCAGATAATGCGACATATTAGAAAGGAATGCAGTTTTTAGTTTGTCTGATTCTTCGGCTTTTTCTTTTGATTTTTCTAATTCTGTGAGAATTGTATTTCTTTTTGTAAGTTCCTTATGAATAAGGATATAAAGCAAAATACCTGTAACGGCTACATAAAACCAGCCTTTATACATTGATATTGTATTAAACTGTTCAATATCTTTAACATAGAAAAGCAAAAGTTTGTCAGAGAATAAAATCCACAACGTCCCAATAATTGCATAAACTAATGCAATTTTGATATCCGAAGGGAATCGTTTGTTTTTTATATTCATTTTTTGCTTAAAGAAATATATGTAAACACGAATAAAATAAAGATAATCTAATTAAGATTAAGAAAAATTAATTTTTCTTCAATATCAAAATTCAGATTCTGAGAATTATGTAATCGATAACAAAATTAGTTACATGGTTTTAACCAGATTAAATGTGAAGCTTTTGTTTATAAAGTTTATAATTATCGTCGTCGAAGGCAACAAAAAAAACCTGAGACGGATTAGCATATTTATCAAGGTGAGCTTTTACCGCTGATATTGCAATTTCAGCAGCTATTTCTTTTGGAAAGCCATATGCTCCGGTGCTTATCGATGGAAATGCAATACTCTGGAATTTAAAATCTAAGGCTAGTTGCAGCGAAGCTTTATAGCACGATTCCAGTAGCTCAGGTTCCTGCGATTTGCCATCCCTCCATACTGGTCCAACCGTATGGATAACAAATTTTGCTGGCAGACGGTATCCTTGCGTAATTTTTGCCATACCGGTAGGGCATCCCTTAAACTGTCGGCATTCCATCAATAATTCAGGTCCGGCTGCTTTATGAATAGCTCCATCCACACCTCCACCACCTAAAAGAGACGTGTTTGCAGCGTTTACAATTGCATCGACCTCTAAAGTGGTTATATCCCCTTTCAGTAGTTCAATCATTTGTTTTTTAGACAATTTATGAAACGAAACTTACTAATCAAAAGGATTTGATATAAATTTAACGTTGTTAAGGGTTATATTTTCAGCCGTATATTAAACTCAAGCAAATCTTTACGATTTTCATATTCTTTTAGATTAGGAAAGTGCGATTTTCCGGGTTTTACAGTTTTATTTGGCAATAAATCCTTGCAAATAACATTTTCGATATTGTTTAAGGTTTTTATCTTAACTATTTGTTCCTCCAAGTTTTCATAAAATTCGTAGTAAAGACAGCCAGTTGGTACAAGTAATGATGCATCCTGCTTTACAACAAGAAATCCGTTATCCAGGAATGGTATCCGATCCATTAAAAAAATCGATTGGTAATAATCGTAATTGTTGGCATATTTATTATTCTGATAAACATACGAAAACGATTCTATAGCTTCAAAAAATGGGTTAAAGTCATAACCGGCAGGAACATATAATTTCCGAAGTGTTCGGGACGATTGTCCCAGGTTTAGGAAAATGTCAGTTCCTAATTGATTTAATTCTTCCTTACTTTCGTTTCCTGTAATTAAAGCTATACTGGGAAGAGTTTCAATTAATAAGGATTCATGCTTCTTGAAGTAATGCTGAGAGGTGATATTCTCTTTATCTACATGAACTATATATCCTCCTGGTTTACCCGTTGGGCTTTCATTAATTTCTATTAAAGAGTTGAAGTAACTGCTCTGTGAAACTAATTTTTTCGAAAGAAATCTCAGAATTTGAAATTGATTGTTTTCGGCTTTGATCAAAATCCTGTTATTAGCTGCAATGCAACATAACCATTCGGCAAACCCGGCAAAACACGAATTTGTATTGGGTTTAACGTAAACTGGGATTGCCGGGCCATCCATAGGGGAATTCGAGTATTCCTTCAGCCAATGTTCCAGGCTGTTTTCGGAAAGTAATTTACCGTAGTGCGATAGAAGCATTATGATATCAGTCTCGTTTAACCAATTATTTAACGAATGCTGACGGGCGATCATTGAAGCAAAATCGGAATTTTCCTGATTCGAATATGAGTTTATAACATATTCTGCTAGCCAATTATTGATCCAATTTCCCAGATGCGCGAAATGTTTTATTTTGTCTGAAATATCCATTACTTGAGAATTTCTAAATTAAAAAAGCCCGATTGAAGAACCGGGCGTTGCAATAATAAAAAAATGGACTTATTTTAAATTATCCCAAAATGGCATATTCGATAAAAATCCTAAAAAGGCTGCGCCCAGGGCAATCTTAATAACCACTGAAATGAAGATAAGGCCAGATAAGCAAACTCCAATGATAGCGCAAATTTTACCGGCTTTCAGGTTACTATACGAAACAGCTTTGTAGGCAGAGACATCCGCACTATATAAAATTTCGCTTTTTGAGGCCAAAACTATTGCTACAATGCCGCATACAAGACCTGGAATTCCCCAGCACCAACACGATGCGATGGAAATAATTCCTAATACTAATACCGCTGTAGAGTTTGGTAATTCTTTTTGTGGATTTGCAGGTGTCGAAGTTTCCATTTTGTGTTGTTTTTCAGCTTATTAATTTGAAAATAAAAACGAAAATTACAATAAAAGAGTTTAATACGAAAATACCTATCAAAATTTTCGCCCCCTTATTAAATTTAAAAATGAGGTGCAAAATTAGAAATACAAATAAAAGGATTGTGGTTCCTAAGGCTGGATAGGTTTTAAAACTTTCCCAAAAATTGCCTTTTAAAAGTTCAATAAAAGCTCGCTGCATGCCACATCCGGGACAATCAATACCTAATAGCTTTTTATAGGGGCAAACCAGAAAATGATTTTCCAGCCATTGAATTAATTTGCTCAGAAAACAGACTATTAAAAGCATGTTATTCCCTATTTTATTTAACTTTCGAC
>JFJP01037325.1_pt1 | contig 32665 bp, 26 predicted proteins | sample 431651 | NCBI WGS metagenome assembly JFJP01 (sample SAMN02602958, study PRJNA72255) | Microbial mat metagenome, whole genome shotgun sequencing project. | biome: fresh water; feature: sink hole; material: water; isolation source: purple microbial (photo- and chemosynthetic) mats found in... | reverse complement strand
CCAAAGGATTTTTAAAATCGGTACAAGCTAAGTTATCTAACGAGAAGTTTGTAAACGGCGCACCAGAAAAAGTATTAGAAATGGAACGCAAAAAAGAAGCCGATGCTTTAGCCAAAATAGCCACCATAGAACAAAGTATTGCTGGTTTAAAATAATAGAAAAGTCCTGAGTTTAATGCTCAGGATTTTTTTATTTTATAGCTCATCCGAGTCTATTTCATCTTTTATAGGAATAGATTTATCATTCTTTTTTAAATATTTTTCATAATTTTTCTTGTCCTTTAAATTTCGCATTATTAAAAAAACAACCAAGACAATTGTAAATATAATAACGCTTCCAACCATATACCAATTTATTTCCATTACCTTTAATTTTTTACTAAAGTTATTAAAATTAAAGCTTAGTTTTTATGTGGAGTATATTATCAAATTAAGTAAAAAAGGTTAATAAAAAAATCCTCAATCGAATTAACAATTGAGGATGAAATAGACATAAGTAACTTCTAGTTCGTCACCTGGGTTGATTTTGCCTAAAGCTTCCATATAGTTATAAACGTCTTTGATGGTTGTGGTTCCAATTTTTGTAATCACATCACCTTCTTTAATTCCAGCAACTTGTGCAGGTCTATTTTCTGTTACGCCATCAACATGTAAACCATCAGGATGCTCTGAGTAATCAGGCATAATTCCCATCGTTACTTTGTATTTTGGTCTTGTTTTTCCGGCATTAGCTTTGGTTTTAGTAAAGGCTACTTTATCTAAATCAGCTACATCATTAGCAATTCTAAAAACAAATTCTACAATGTTTTTTACACCATTGAAATTAATTTTATCAGTATCATCACTTGGTTTGTGGTAATCGCCATGCGTTCCTGTAAAGAAATTTAAAACCGAAATATCTTTCAAATAAAATGAAGTATGATCGGTTGGTCCTGTGCCACTGTCTTCTGTTGTAACGTTAAAACCAGCGGGTTTATTTTTTTCTACCAGTTTTTTGAATTCTGGAGAGGTTCCAACACCACCAACAATCATCTCTTTTTTGTCGCTCAAACGTCCAATCATGTCCATATTAATCATGGCAACCACATTTGGATACAATGTTTTCAATGTTTCTGCCATGTGTTTAGAACCTATCAAACCATCTTCTTCACCAGAAAATAAAGCAAAAATATAGTTGGCTTTTTCAGTAGTCTTGTTTTTTGACAACATACGAGCCAATTCTAAAACACCAGAAACTCCAGAAGCATTATCATCAGCGCCATTGTGAATTTCTCCTTTAGAATTGGGTTTGGTTGAATTGTTATGCTCGTTCAATCCTAAATGGTCATAATGCGCACCAATTACGATTGTTTTAGCCGCTTTATTATCTAAGTAAGCAATAACGTTTCTACCATTATTAGTTTCGCTTTTATCGGTAATAGAATCGTTTGGACTCAATCGAACTTTGTAATCAAATTTTTGTAAATATGTTTTTCCACTGTAGGGTTTTAATCCTAAAGCTTTGAATTGTGCCGAAATATAATCAGCAGCTTTTTGCTCGCCAACAGAACCTGTTAAACGACCTTTCAACTCATCGGAAGCCAAATAAGATATATGTTTATTAAGAACTTCTGGTTTTACATTTTCTGATTCGTCACTGTCAACCCAATCTGCAATAAAAACATTGGTTTCACGAGCGGCAGTTTGTTGACGATTGCTAGACCAAACCAATTTCTTTCCGTCTGGTGAAAACATTGGAAAGGCGTTAAATTCACTTTCCCAAGTTATTTGTTTCAAATTAGTTCCATCTACATCAATCATATACAACTGAAAATCATAGCCACGAGTGGAATGATGATTGGAAGAAAAGATAATTTTTTTATCGTTCGGACTAAAAAATGGTGCCCAATTGGCTTTTCCTAAGTGAGTAACTTGTTTAACGTCAGTTCCATCAACATTACAAGTGTAGATTTCCATTTCTGTTGGAGCTACTACATTTTCTGCTAATAAATCTTTGTATTCTTTAATGTCTTTTTCAGTTTTTGGTCTAGACGAACGGAAAACTAATTTTTTACTATCGTGCGAAAAGAAACTTCCACCATCATAACCCAAACCATTAGTAACTTGTTTCAAATTACTTCCGTCAATGTCCATGGTCCACAATTCTAAATCACCAGAACGAGTAGAAGTGAAGGCAATTTTCTTTCCATCTGGAGAAACTACAGCTTCAGCGTCATATCCTGGAGTATTGGTTAATTGTTTTACAATGTTACCCTTCAAATCGGCAATATAAATATCAAATTCTGGGTAAACTGCCCAAAGGTATTTTCCGTCTTTTGGTTTTGGTGGTGCAGGACAAGCTTCACTTGAAGCATGAGTCGAGGCATAAATAATGTGTTTTCCGTCGGGCATGAAATAGGAACAAGTAGTTCTTCCTTTTCCGGTAGAAATTAGTTTCAAATTTTCTGAAGAATAACTTTTGCTTTGCAAATCATACATATAAATCTGATCGCAAAGAATATTCGCTTTCGGATTAGAAACTTGTAAAGTTAATAACGAGCTGTTTGGACTAAAATACGCCTCAGCATTGTCACCGCCATTAGTTAGTTTTTGAATGTTTTTAAGATTTTTCTCTTGTCCAACAACGTTTAAAGAAAGAAGTAGAAAAAAGAACTTAGCAAAAGAATTTAGTTTTGAAGTATTTAGATACATATATAATTTAATAAGGTAATTTTTAAATGCGAGCAAAGATAATAAAATGGATTTTTTTACTCTAGTGGTTTGCAATAAAATATAGGTTTATTTAACACTTGATTAAGGGAATACTAAACAAAAAAATCCCAAGTTGTTGGCTTGAGATTTTAGTTTATTTTTTAATGGCTTCTTCATATTTTTCACCAACTTTTTTCCAGTTGATGACATTAAAAAAAGCTTCAATGTATTTCTTTCTTTTGTTTTGATAATTCAAGTAGTAGGCGTGTTCCCAGACATCAATAGCTAAAATTGGAGTTCCTGCAACAACGGCTCTTGGCATTAACGGATTGTCTTGATTTGGTGTGCTTGTAACTTGCAGTTTACCTGCTTTATCAACTATCAACCAAGCCCAACCCGAGCCAAATTGCTTAGTAGCAGCCTCTTCAAACTGAATTTTAAAATTATCAAATGAACCAAAATCTTTATCAATGGCACTTGCCAAAATTTCGGATGGTTTTTCGATAGCTTTTGGTGTCATACTATCAAAATACAAAGTATGGTTGTAATAGCCTCCTAAATTGTTTCGTAAATCGGCATTGTTTAAATCTAATTTTTTGAAAATCTCATCGATTGGAAGACTTTCTAACTCGGTTCCAGCCAAAGCCTTATTTAAGTTGTTGGTGTATGTTAAATAATGTTTAGAGTAATGCAGTTCCAAAGTCATAGCATCAATATTGGGAGCTAAGGCATCATAGTTATAGGGAAGTTTCAACAATTCAAAAGCGCCAGCATCGGCTTTAACGTCTTCTGGTAAACCTATAGTCATTTTTTCTTCTTTTGTTGGAAGAGGAACTTCAACTACTTCGGTATATTTTTTCCTTTTGCAGGAACCAATAGAAAGAAAAAAAATCGAACTTAATACAATTAAAATTACTTTTTTCATTGGTTATCTTTTTTTAACTAAATCATTTATGGCATCAATATATAATTCCATACATTCTTCTTGACTAAGATGACTAATTTGCATCCAAGCATTCATTTTAAACGCATTTCTTAGGTCATATACAGGATAAACACGATTGGTAATTGTTCCGTGAGTAGATTGTTTATACAAAGCATACAATCGCAACTGAACATCTTGGGGTAGTTCGGCTTGAGTTATTGTATTTGCCAAGGCTACGGCATTTTCAAATCGTTTTTCTAAATCTTCTTGCATTTATTTGCTAGCAACTATAGTTTGATTTCCTACTGCTTTTTGTCCAATTTTTACATTTACAGTGGTTCCAATGGGTAAATAAATATCTACTCTTGAACCAAATTTTATAAATCCTGCATCTTCACCTTGTCTTACTTGCATTCCTTCTTCGGCATAATTTATAATTCTTTTTGCTAAAGCACCAGCAATTTGTCGGTACATAATTTCACCAAAAATTCTATTTTCAATTACAACTGTTGTTCTTTCGTTTTCTGTACTTGCTTTTGGATGCCAAGCAACTAGAAATTTGCCAGGATGATATTTGCTATATCTCACTCTACCACTTGTGGCATAACGAGTTACGTGCACATTTATTGGCGACATGAATATAGAAACTTGTAAACGTTGGTCTTTAAAATATTCAGGTTCAAACACTTCTTCTATAACTACCACTTTTCCATCTACTGGAGCAATAATAGTGTAATCATTAACTTCTAGAGGTCTTTTTGGATTTCTAAAAAATTGTAATACGGTCACTAAAAGCAACAGCATTAGTATTTGAAGTGGTTTTAGTATCCAAGGATTAGTAAAAATAATTGGAGAAACTAATAGTAAAACTACAAAAAGCGTTGTAGAAATAAGAATAATCTTGGCACCTTCTTTATGAAACATAATCTAAAATTTGATAAAACAAAAATACAAATGGAGCTACAAATATAATACTATCTAAGCGATCTAAAATACCTCCATGACCTGGCATAATTTTTCCGCTATCTTTTACGCCAGCAATGCGCTTAAATTTGGATTCAATTAAATCGCCCAAAGTACTGAAAATACTGATAATAACAGCACTAATAGTCCAAATTAAAACCGAAGTAGTAAAGTATTTCGGATTGGGATCGAAATAGTATTTTGATATTAAAAAACCTGCTAAAACCGAGAAAACCATTCCTCCAAAAAATCCTTCGATGGTTTTTTTAGGTGATATTTTCTCTAATAATTTATGTTTTCCAATTGATTTTCCTACGATATAAGCAAAAGTATCGTTGGTCCAAATTAGGATAAAAATACTAATAATAATTTTGGGTCTGAAATTATTTCCAACAAAAGGAATTTTGGCAACTAGAATAAAAGGTAAGATTACATAACCAATAAGGTATATGTATTTTGAAAGGGTATCAATTTTTTCTTTCTTGGTATTGAACAATAAAAGTAAACATTTTATGGAAACAAAAAGCGTTGCAATTAATATTAAAATATCGTTTGTTTTGTTGGTTTTAAATTGGCTTCCCAAGTAAAACGCAATTCCTCCAACTATAATGGGAAGAATTTTATTTAAATTAATTAATTGGCAAAACTCATAAATAGCAATGAGCATAAAAACACCAAATAGTAAAAAAAAACTATCAGCAGAGTAAGAAGTAGCTAATAGTAATAGTGTTACATAAACTACACCCGAAAGTAATCTCGTTAGCGATTCATTCATGTTATAAATCTTCTAAAAGAAGTAGGTAAAGATTTTTGGCACAACTTCCATAAGTCAAGAAATCTTCTTCTTGTGCTTTTTCAAAATATTTGATTGTCGTAATATTGGTAGGATAGTCTTTATCGTATTTTATCTTTATCACTCTCAAACCATCACTTTTAGATTCTAATATCTGACTTGTAGTGGCAAGTATTACAATATTGTCTGGTAATTCGTTTGGTTTTTTTTGTTTGATTTGATTAGAAGAAAATAAAACAGATCCTTCATCTGCAATTAAATTTTCGCAACTTGCAAAAAAGAATTTTGGTTCTGTTGGGTTGGAATAACTTAGTTTATTTTCGTCTAAAAGGTTGTAAAGTTTAGGTTCAAAACATAATACTTCGCTTTCAAACCAATCATTTTCTTCAAGTATATTTTCAAACTGTTCTCTTACTTCGTTTAAATCTTCACAATAAATAAACTTACCGCCATTTTTCTTGAAATTGAAAGTAAATAAATCGTCAATTGGAAGATTTGATGATTTGGGAGTGTTATATTGACTTTGGTTTTCCTCATCGGAAGCATCATTGCTAGAACCAAATATTTTTCTAAAAAGACTCATATTGTTGGGTAATGTACTTTAAATATCATTTGAAAACCTTCAAAGATAAAAAAATCTTAATTCAAAAGCATTTTTTGAATTAAGATTTTTAATTTTTTATGTTTATCTAATTTTTAAACAGTAAATACGGTATGCTCATCGGCGTCGTTTTGATAGGGTCTTTTGCCAAAAATAGTTTCCAAATCATCTTTGAAAATAACTTCTTTTTCAATCAAAATATCGGCAAGTTGTAACAATTTATCTTTGTTTTCTTTAAGAATTTCAATCGCTCTTTGATATTGACCTTCAATAAGGAGTGAAATTTCTTTATCAATTGTAATTGCAGTATTTTCTGAGTAGGGTTTGCTAAAACTATATTCGCTTTGTCCAGAAGAATCATAATAAGTAATGTTACCCAATTTTTCATTCAAGCCATAAATAGTTACCATAGCACGAGCTTGTTTTGTAACTTTTTCTAAATCAGATAATGCACCCGTTGAAATAGTATCAAAGATTACTTTTTCTGCAGCACGACCACCCATAGTAGCACACATCTCATCAAGCATTTGATCTGGGCGAACAATAAGTCTTTCTTCTGGTAAATACCATGCAGCACCTAGACTTTGTCCTCTAGGAACAATTGTAACTTTAATAAGTGGTGCAGCATGTTCTAGCATCCAGCTTACTGTTGCGTGACCGGCTTCGTGAACTGCAATAGCTCGCTTTTCTGCAGGTGTAACTATTTTGTTTTTCTTTTCCAAACCGCCAACAATTCTGTCAACAGCGTCTAGAAAATCTTGTTTGTCAACAGCTGTTTTATTATTTCGAGCAGCGATTAAAGCCGCTTCGTTACAAACATTTGCAATATCTGCACCAGAGAAACCTGGGGTTTGTTTTGCTAAAAAGTCGGTATCCAAATTTTCCACTTTTTTTAAAGGTGCTAAATGCACTTCGAAAATTTCTTTACGTTCTCTAATGTCTGGTAAATCTACATAGATTTGTCTGTCAAAACGACCTGCACGCATTAATGCTTTGTCTAAAACATCGGCTCTATTGGTTGCAGCTAATACAATTACGTGAGTGTTTGTTCCAAAACCATCCATTTCTGTTAGTAACTGGTTCAAAGTATTTTCACGCTCGTCGTTTCCGCCAGACATATTATTTTTTCCTCTTGCACGACCAACAGCATCAATTTCATCGATAAAAATGATGGCTGGAGATTTTTCTTTGGCTTGTTTAAATAGATCTCTTACACGAGATGCTCCAACACCTACAAACATTTCTACAAAATCGGAACCAGATAATGAGAAAAAAGGTACTTTAGCTTCACCAGCAACAGCTTTAGCAAGTAATGTTTTTCCTGTTCCTGGAGGTCCAACTAAAAGCGCACCTTTTGGAATTTTTCCTCCTAAAACAGTATATTTTTCGGGGTTTTTAAGAAACTCTACAATTTCTTGAACTTCCTCTTTAGCACCTTCCAAACCAGCAACATCTTTGAAAGTGGTTTTTATTTCTGATTTTTCATCAAAAAGTTTGGCTCTAGATTTTCCAATGTTGAAGATTTGACCTCCGCCACCGCCAGCACCACCAGACATTCTTCTCATGAAATACAACCAAACTCCAATAAGAATAATCATTGGCAATAAACCAACTATTAATTCTGACCAATCGCTTTTAGTTTGAAAATCAAAATCTTTGATTTTTTTCTGAGCTCTTGCATCAACTAATTTCTTTTGAAAAAGCTCATCATTTCCTGGATCAAAAATGTAATGTGGCCCTTTATTTGGATTACCAAAAACATCTTTGGCTATTTTTTCATTAGCTTTAGCTTTTAGGGAGGCAGTTGTTAAATAAGCCTCTGCTTGATTTTTATTGTAAATAATTACTTTTTCAATCTGACCGCTATTCAAAAGTTCATCAAATTTTGATGAAGAAATTTTTGAAGGATCTTGAAGACTTGAGCCACCTAATAGGTTTAATATAACAAATATTAGGATAACTCCTCCTGAAATCCACCATGGACTAAATTTTAAACCGCTTGGTTTTTTGTTCTCTGACATTATTTATAGTGCTTTTAGTATTTGTTTTCTAAAGTTGTTATTTTGGCATCGCCCCAAAGACCTTCAATATTATAATAGTCACGAATTTCTTTTTGAAAAACATGAACAACAATACTTACATAATCCATCAAAACCCATTCGGCGTTGTCGGTTCCTTCTAAATGCCAAGGCTTGTCTTTTATTTCTTTGGAAACAACTTTTTGAACAGAGTTAACAATAGCATTAACTTGTGTATTTGATGAACCATTGCAAATAACAAAATAATCGCAAACAGCGGTATCGATTTCTCTTAAATCAAGGATTTCAATATCATTTCCTTTTACTTCTTCTATTCCTTTAATGATGTTAGTTAATAAAACATCGGTACTAATTGTCTTTTTTACCATTTAAATTTTATATAGTTTGCAAAGGTATCAAAATTTGTGATTATTTTTGATGCTTAACATAAGTTTAAACACTGTTTTATAAAAATAATTTTCATGAACCTAATCAAACTCGATGCCATAGATTCTACAAACGATTTTTTGAAAGAAATGTCAAGACGTCAAATCGTAGAAAACTTTACCATTGTAACTGCCAAGAACCAAACAAAAGGGAAAGGTCAAATGGGTGCAACATGGGAAACAGAAAGTGGCAAAAACTTAATTATAAGTATCTTGATAAAAGAAGTATTGAAAGATATTGATGAAATATTTCATTTGAATGTTGCCATAGCGCTATCGGTAATTAAAACATTAGAACCTTTACATTTGCCTAAACTTTCTATTAAATGGCCAAACGACATTATGGCAGAAAATAAAAAAATTGGTGGCATTTTAATAGAAAACAGCTTCAAATCTGACAATAGGATAGAATCTATAATTGGAATTGGATTAAATATTAATCAAATTAACTTTGATAATTTGCCAAAAGCTTCTTCATTATATTTATTAAAAGAAAAAGAGTTTGATGTAAATGAAATCCTGGAAAGTTTATTTTTTCAAATAAAAAAACAAAGTAGTTTGTTACTTTCCAATCAGCATGATTTTCTGTGGAAGGAATATCACAAAAACCTTTTTAAATTAAATACACCTATTGCCTTTTCAGACCATCAAAATAATCAATTTATGGGAATCATTCAAGGTGTAAATTATGAAGGTAAGTTGGAAGTACTATTGAACGATGACTCTGTTAAAACTTTTGGTGTAAAAGAGATTCAAATGTTATTTTAATTTTTTCAAAGTATAAAATAACCCCGTAACAAATTAGCTACGAGGTTATTCTATTTTCAATTCCTCCGTTTTGTCAAACCACAGGAATCTATTTTTTACAACTTGTACATATTTTCAGCCAAAGTCTCTATAAATTTTGAAATCGGACCTTTAATCATCATTGCCATCATTGGGTTGAAATCGCCTTCAAAATCTAATTTTACTTCACTAGAATTTTCAGAAATGGCATCAATATTAGCTACTAATGTAAAAGGAAGTTTGTCGCTTGCTGCAGCAAGATTTACTATAGAATGTGGAAAGCCTTCTTTTAATCGTAATTTGATTTCTGGCATACCTTTCAAACCAAAATTAAAAATATCATCGCCAAGAACTTCAAATTTAGCAATGTTCTCTGGCATTAGTTTTTCAAAATTTTTTACATCAGACAATTGAGTATATAAATACTCAGCCGATTTTTCTACAGTAACTTTTGGACTTTCTAAATTCATTTCTTTATTGTTTGTTGTTAATGGTTTATTGTTCGCTCAAAACTATTAACAATAAATTATTAATTAATAACTATTTAAACACTCCAAGTTGATGGACTTTTTCGCCATTCTTGCAATGTTTTTTGTTCTTCTTCTGTAATGTATTGTTTTTCTACAGCAAGTTCTAAAAGATGTTCGTAATTGCTTAACGTATTCAAATTTACCTTCGCATTTTTGAAGTTTTCTTCGGCAACATCAAATCCGTAAGAGAAAATAGCTAACATTCCTTTTACATTGGCACCAGCTTCTTTTAATGCTTCAACGGCAAGCAAACTACTATTTCCTGTTGAAATCAAATCTTCAACGACAACAACATTCTGACCTTTTTGTAAAAAACCTTCCACTTGATTTTGTCTTCCATGCTTTTTTGGCTCTGGTCTAACATACACAAAGGGCAGTCCTAATTCTTCTGCAACAAGAATGCCAATGCCAATAGCACCGGTTGCAACACCTGCAATGGCATCGGGTTTACCATAAATTTCTTCAATTTGCTTAGAAAATTCATCGCGAATATAATTTCTAATCGCTGGAAATGAAAGCGTTAGACGATTATCGCAATAAATAGGTGAGTTCCAACCCGAAGCCCACTTAAAAGGATTTGACGGATTCAATTTAATTGCATTTATTTGTAAAAGCAATTCGGCTGTTTTTTCGGCTGTTTCTTTATTAAAAATCATACCGCAAATGTATAAAGTTTTTGTGAACGATAAACCACTTTTTTTGACAAATGAAGTCGCAAAGGAAACCGACTTTCAATTGTTTTTGCTTGAAAGTGTTGACATTGAACAGCTTATTGTAAAGATGTTCAACAATAAAATTAATAAAGCTTATTTGTATTATCCTGACGAAAAGGAAATTCTGAAAAAAGTAAAGGAAAAAATCCCTGTAAAAAAAGCGGGTGGCGGATTGGTCTATAACAAAAATGGTGAAGTATTATTCATTTTTAGAGGCGGAAAATGGGATTTGCCCAAAGGTGGTTGCGATAAAGGCGAAGAAATTGAAGCTTGTTCTGTAAGAGAAGTGGAAGAAGAGACTGGTGTTCAAGGTTTGAAAATTACTAAGAAACTTCAAAAAACGTATCATATTTTTAAGAGAAATAACGAATATCGATTAAAAATAACCCATTGGTTTGAAATGAAAACCGATTTTGAAGACAAATTAACACCTCAAAAAGAAGAAGGAATTAAAAAAGCCGTTTGGTTAAAACCCGAAGAAATTCAAGAGGCTTTGAAAAATTCGTATGAAAATATTAAATTGTTGTTTGAAGAAGAAAATGAAAATAGTATCAAAATCTGATTTTCATTTGAAGAAAGTAACAATTTCATAGCTTCTGTAAAATTTTAACCACATATAAACATAGATTTTTATTTATGAGGCGTTTCATTCTAAATAGATTACATAGCTATGAAATCCTTTAAAAAAGTGAAACGTCTAATTCGGTTTTCTAAAACTATGTTTCTATGTGGTTTAAAAACTTAATTTCAGTTTATCCTATAAACAGGATATTGCAAATGCGCTTTTTCGTAATATGTAGAATTTTTATGAACCCAATCCAATTGCGCTTCTGGGTTTTCTGCAAAGACTTTGTCTTCTAATTTCTTTTGTTCTAATTTGGCTCGCAATTCTGGATTTTTGTTCAGATATTCATTGGCTAAATCTTCAAAAACATAATCGGAATAGCCTTCTTTTTGTTGCAACATGGTGTCAAAAAAGTTCCAATTGAAAAAGCTGTCTATGGCTTCTGGTTCTAATGTTTCTACTAGAAATTTTACGCCCATTTGGTCGGTTTTGAACAAATAATCACCTTTTCTAAAATTCATATTTATTTTAGAACTTACAATTTTTGTACTGTTGTGCGGATAATGTCCTTCGTAAGCATTTTTAGAAGTTTTATAATCGGTAATTCTATAACTTTCTACTTCAATTATTGTATCGGTTTTTAATCTTCTGAATTCTACTTTATTTTCTTTCAAACGATCAATTACGGGCCAAAATCCTTGTGGAATGACATAAGCATTCGGGATTTTAACCGTTTGAACCGATTTAAAATCTGCCAAAAAAGGAATGTACTTTGTAAACGGAAGTTTTCTATCGTAATACAATCGTTTGCCTGTGGTTACATCACTTTTTTTGTATTTTCCTTCGTAACCAAAAAACGGAATTTTGGTAATTTTGGTCGTATCAATTTCCCATTTAATGGTATACTCACTTTTTGGTAGAAATTGTTTTTTGTTTTCTAATCGTTTGATTTTTATGGTTTTATAGTTTTTATCGGCAAAATTTATTGTAGAAACCATAAACTCATAAGTTGCTTTCACACGACTAGCGTAGTTTTTCAACATGTGCGTTTCTACCACAAAACCAATGGTATTGAATAATGAAGTATAACCTGTGGCATACCTCGGACTTTCAAAAAACTGCTGAAAACCTTCGTCTGGTGTGCCGTGCCAAACGTTTACATAAGGCGTGGTTTCTATCTTTTTTTGTTGTAAATCTTTTACAATCGATGGCGTCAATTCGTTTTTCATATAATCACCCAAAACGGTACCTAATTTTTTAGGTTCGGTCATGATGTACGTCAACGTATATTGATAATCTGCGCCATTGCTCACGTGATTGTCTATAAAAATATCGGGATTGAATTCTTGAAATATTTTATAAAAACTATGTGTATTTTTAGTATCCGATTTTATAAAATCTCTGTTCAAATCAAAGTTTCTTGCATTGCCTCGAAAACCATATTCCTCTGGTCCATCTTGATTGACGCGCGTCGTCGAATTTCTATTCAAACAACCACCAATATTATAGACCGGAATAGCAACCACAATCACATTTTTTGGCACTTTAATTTTCCCTAAAGCCAAGTCGCGGTACAATTGCATGGTGGCATCAATTCCGTCAGGTTCACCGGCGTGAATTCCGTTATTGATTAATAGGATGCTTTTTTCTGAAGAAGCAAAATTTAAATCAAATACTTTATCTGGATTGAAAATCACTACTTGCAAGCGTTCACCACTATCGGTTTCGCCCATATTTAAAACTTGAATGGTTTCAAAATCTAAATCCAATTGCTCATAATAACGAAGTATTTCCTCATAATCAGCACTTTGATTTCCGTTTCCTTTTTCAAAATAGGTGTCGTATTTTGCATTATCTTGAGCCAAAAGAACTGTCGTGAATAGGAGGAAAGCAACTTTTATAAAACGCATGGTATTTTTTTTTGGAGTTCAAATGTAATTAAAAAATCAACTCTAATTATCAATTTTTAGCAACACAGATTTGAGAAATTTAAGAAATTTGAAAAATTTATGTCAAAACCTACATCCAAAAACCTACAACCTAAAACCCTAAATTTAGTTACCTTTGCCAAATGAATAAAAATCCACATTCCAATAATGTTCTTCTCAATTTAGGTATTGAGGAATTAAACGATATGCAAGTTGTTGCTCAAGAAACCATCTTGAACGAGGCCAATGTTTTACTACTTTCACCTACAGGTTCTGGAAAAACGTTAGCTTTTTTATTACCTATTTTTCAAATGTTGGACGATAGATGTAAAGACGTTCAATGTTTGATTTTAGTTCCATCGCGTGAATTGGGTTTGCAAATCGAACAAGTTTGGAAAAAAATGGGCACCGATTACAAAGTAAATGTTTGTTATGGTGGACATTCTATTGAAACAGAAATTAAGAATTTATCAAATCCTCCTGCGATTTTAATAGGAACGCCTGGTCGAATTGCCGATCATTTGGACAGAGAAACTTTTGCTGTAGATGCCATTCAGACGTTGGTTTTGGATGAATTTGATAAGTCGTTGCAATTAGGATTTCACGAGCAAATGAGCTTTATCATTTCGAGATTGAATAAGTTGAACAAACGCGTTTTGGTTTCGGCGACATCCGATATTGAAATTCCTAAATATACGCGCGTTTTGAATCCGACGGTTTTGGATTTTATTCCAACGGAAGATTCGAGTAGCAATTTGAGTTTGAAAATGGTTGTTTCTAAAGAAAAAGACAAAATCAATTCGTTATTCAATTTGATTTGTTCCCTAAAATCGGAAGCGGCGATTATCTTTTGCAACCATCGTGATGCTGCCGAACGCATCAGCGACACGTTGAACGAAAAAGGAATTTATTCGACGTATTATCACGGCGGAATGGATCAAGATGAACGCGAACGCGCTTTAATTCAGTTTAGAAACGGAAGTGTAAGTTATTTAATCACGACCGATTTAGCGGCGCGTGGATTGGATATTCCCGAAATGAAGCACGTAATTCATTATCATTTGCCTTTAAAAGAAGACGAATTTACTCATAGAAATGGTCGTACGGCGAGAATGTTAGCTTCAGGAACGGCGTACATTATAGCGCACGAAAGTGAGAAAAAAATGGAGTATTTAGATTATAAAATGCCTGTTTTAAATGTAGAAAACGCCACAAATTTACCAAAACCACCGCAATTTCAAACGATTTATGTAAGTGGCGGAAAGAAAAACAAATTGAATAAAATAGACATTGTAGGTTTCTTTTCTCAAAAAGGAAAACTAGAAAAAGGCGATTTAGGTTTGATTGAAGTGAAAGATTTCATTTCGTTTGCCGCCGTAAAATCTAAAAAAGTAATAGAGTTTTTGGCTAACATTCGTGATGAAAAAATGAAAGGCAAGAAGTTTAAGATTGAGGTTGCTAGGAAGGTTGTTAAGAAAGAGGAGTAATTTCAGATGGCAGTTAGCAGTTATTAGCTTATAAGTTTTAAAATTTTATATTTTTTGATGCAGCGTTTAAATAAATTTAATGACGTCTTTATTTACAATTTGAAACCACATAAGAATTGGTTTTTAACTACTTTTTTAATCTTATTTCTTATTGTTATTAGTTTTTTGATTGTTTTATATTCAATGTTGATTTATTTCGAAAAACTATACTTTATTATAATTCCAATATTGATTACAGCTGGAATAGCAGTGATTATAATTAGGCAATTAATTTGGATTTTTAAAGGAAAAACTACTATTGAAATTAATGTTACCGAAATCTTTATTCAGAAAAACATTGCTACCTTTAATAAGTATAAGAGTTATTATATAGACGAAATAGATTCTATTTCAATTGAAAGTTTGTTTTATATTAAAGCTTTAAATAAAATTCCTCTTTTTGGAAAAGCTTATACAGGTAGTATTGCCAATTTTAAAAGAGATTCTGAATCGATTGTTATTACTTATCGTCAAAAGCAAATTGAACTATTAAATAGTCTCACTGAAAAAGAAGCATATTTAATTCTCAATAAAATCAATCATTTTTTGGAGATGAATAAGTAAATATCTGAAAAAGAAAAATAAAATAATTGAAGAATTTCATATTTAATTTTAATTTTCGTTTCAATTTTTAATTTAGTTTACTACCCTTAATTTTATACAAATTTTTACATATTGTAGTCACTAATCTACACTTGCATTTACACACAAAAATACTTTTTTAACTTTTATTTCCACTTCTCTGGTTAGGGGGCTTTTATTTAAAAAGCAATTTGCATGAGCAAAGACCCAATTTGTTGTTTTGCTCCGTTTTCTATTTGTATTGCTGTAAAAGAGGTTTGTATTTTTAAATTGTTTCCACTAAAGTATTTTGTTAAACCAATGGTGTAGCTATTAGAATCTTTTAACAACGAATTAGTGTAAGTTGAAAATTCGGGTTTAGAAATTTCATATCGTGTGTCTATACTAAAACCTTTTGGCAACATATATCCGGCCTGAAAATTGTAATTGTCGCCCAATAGAAAATAACTACTAATCTCTTGTGGGACAAGTAGTTGTGTGGCAGTGTCATTTGTGTAAACGAGGTCAATATCATCGGCAGTTGAATTATTATATTCGCCTAAAAACGAAAAACCTTTGTATTTTAACAACAAATCAACGTATAATTGATTGTAATTAGGTGATGAAAAATTTCCAAAAGAATCAAATAGTTCAATTTCTCTGTGCCCTTCTCCGTTTGATGCCGATGCTCCATTGTTTACACTAAATGCCACACCTAAAACCATTTTTAGTTTATCTTCTTTTTTAAGATCTGCGGTGGTTTGTTCAATTCCTTCAGAGAAAAACCCTAGTGGATAAATGTCTAATCTTCCGCCCAGCTTTACGCCGCCAGCATCTGTGTCTCTAGAATCAGCACCAAAAGAGTTTCTACCATCACCAGATGTTAATGCTAATTTGGGTGCTATTCCAAATTTATTTCCAAATTTACCTTCAATAAATAGTCCCATTTCTCTTCCTGTTCTACTCATATTTTGGCTAAGTAAACTTCTATCAGTAAATTGTAAACGGTCTTCTCTAATCAACATTTCTTTGTTGTTTACAAAAGTTTGTTTTTGACCAGCCGAAATTGTGATTGAATTAGTTGGGTGATAAGCAACCCAGGCATCCATTAAAGGACTAGATTGGCTATAATCTGTTTGTAATAAAAAACTAATTTTTTCTTTTACTGCTTTGCCACTCATCATAAAAAACGACCTTCTAGAATTAAATTCTTGAGTAGATTTGCGGTTTTCAGTTTTTTCATAGATATAACTTGGCTGAATAAACCCCGAAATATTAAATTCATAAGCTCCTTTATTAAAAGAAAAGTTTAAACCACTTCCTAGTTCAAAATTTGCTTGGTTAGATTTCTTTTCTTCTTGTGCATTAAGTGATAAAGCAACGTTTAAAAATACAAATAGTAGTACTAATTTTTTCATTTTTTTTATTTATAATCTGTTATTGAATATGTCTGTATATGGGTAAAATTTGATTATTTTCTGTTTTTAAAACACCAAAACTGATGAAACTATTTGGCATTTCGGGCTCTAATACTTCTGCAATTAATGAAGCTCCTTTTTGATTGAGGGAAACATAAAACGAACCTTTTGAAAACATTTTTTCAGAAACATTTGTTTCGGTATTTATATCTTGTAGATTCATTTTTTCAGTTTTCATTTCATCTATTTTATAAGAAGTAACTAAGTAAGATTCTATTTTATAAGTTGTGTCGTTTTCTATTGTTGAAACTTCAAATCCTAATATTTTTAATTTACTTACTATGTCTATCAAGCTTGCATCTAATAGATATCCAATAGGTCTTTTTCTTGAAAATGTAGCTATAGATTTTAAAGAATTTCTTAAGGTTACGTCAATATTTATAGGACTATTTGAATCTAAATCTATAAATTTCAATGATTCGTTAGAAATTATTTTTTTGCTTTTAACTACAATATCTTCTTTGTTTTCATTAGCAATTTTTATAACATCTCTTATTTTTTTGTCTTCTAAAAAAGCGGTTTCTAAATAAGATAAACCAATGCAATAAGCAATGAGGGTGCGTCTTTTAAATGACGTTTTGTTTAACCCAACGCCTCTAATTTCTATAAGCGTTGAAATTCTATTTTGCAAAGCAAATGAAGTTGCGCTAGACCTGGCATTTGTTGATCCTAAATCAAATTGAACCGCTCCGTCATAAGTATTTGTGGTAAAATAATCGTGATGAGTGATTTGATGGGTGTCTAATTTTTCCTTGGCATTTTTTACAAAAACATCTTGGGTATAGTTTCTTAAATTTTGTGGAACATTCAAATTTCCTGAATATAAAAACATAACATCATGAAATGACGTTACGCCAAATGACCCAAACTTTGTAAAATCTTTTCTAAAAGGTCTAAATTCATGAAAATCTAGAGCAATTTCTGGGTTAAAATTAGTTAAAGCATTTTTTAGAATTATAGTTTCTGCAGCCATTAATTTAGTTTGATCTCTGTTTAAATCTAATCCGTTTGAGGCGTTTCTTTCTAGTTTTAAACTTCCATCAATATTAGCCATGGGAACAATTCTTAGTTCAATTTTGTCAAATAAATAATTTAATTTTGAATTAGTAACAAGCGCATGAGTTAAATACAACATTCCTTCCACGCTTGCGGGTTCATCGCCATGTAAGCCGCCTTGCATATATACTTTAATAGGATTAATTACTTCTTTTGATTTTAAAACTACCATTGGAATTTTATGTCCTTTTTGGCTTTCGCCAATGTAGGAAAGTGAAATTCTATCGGGGTATTTTGTTGCAAGATTTTCTAAAAAAGCAATTAACTCTTCATAATTAACAAATCCTTTTTCTTTTTTTAAACCAGGTGTGTGTATAGAAAGTGTATCTACATCTGGAAAGAATTTTTGAGTAATTTCTTTAGACTGCGGATTCATTTGCCCCCAAAGAAAAGTGCTAAAAAAAAGTTGAAAATAGATAATTATTTTTTTCATTTTATAATGATAATGATAAAATTAATCTTGTAATCCATTCATTTCCAGAAATTGGAGTTCCGTTGAGGTTGTCAATTCCTCCATTATTAGTCATGTAAGTACAATCTGCTTGAATTTTTGCACCATAATTTCTAGCAATATATTTTGTAATTCCAATAGTATAATGATCTGGTCTATTGTAAAATGTTCCGTTATTAAGAAACGAAAATTCATCTGCTTTTAAATGCGTGTATCGTGCATCTATAGAAACTCCTGATTTAAGTATGTAGCCCATTTGCAGGTTATAAGCACTCCCTAAAATCATTCTGTTTTTTATATAATTTTCTTTGTTTTGAACCCCATTTATTTCAAAATCAGAAGTTACAGTTCCGTTTGTTCTCACTCTTTGTGTAATATCAGAAGGAACAGTTGTCCAAGATTTTACAAATTCGCCCAAGCAAGAAAATCCTTTATATTTGAACAAAAAATCTATTCCAAATTTACTATAATCGGGCAGTGATTCTTCGTTTAAAGCATTTAGATATAAAATTTCGCCACTCTCTCTACCCGCTCTGCTACTTATTCCTTGATTGATGCTATAAGTTGTTCCAATTACAAATTTTGGGGTTAATTCTCTTACAATATCTACTTGTCTAAACTGACCAAAGTTGCTAAATAAACCAAATGGCAAATAATCTACTCTTCCGCCCACTTTTAAACCACCTCTATCTTTTCCATATATGCTTTGTCCATCGCCGTTTGTAAGAACAAAATAAGGTCTTAGATACGATGTGCCTCCTAGTTTAAAATTTCCATCTACAAATAATCCAAATTCTCTAATGGTTGCAAATGCCGAGGTTAATCTACTTCTGTCAACGAGTTGCAGCGAACTAGAATTCATTAAAAGTTCTCTATTATCAGTATAAGTGGCTCTTTGTCCAAAAGTGATTGATATTTGCTTACTTACATCATAAGAAACACAAGCGTCTAGTAAATAATTATTTACCAAATCATTGTCTGCCTCTCCCGATCCTGTTAAATCAACCTGAAAACGATAGCTAAAACGACTATTGTTTGATTTTCCATCTAGTCTTAGCCTGGCTCTTCGTATTCTAAATCTATTTAGTCCACCAAAATCTTGTGCATCTTCATAACTTCTACTCTCAAAATAAGGCTGAAAATAAGTAGAAATTTGCATCGTATTTCCATTTGATGTAGAAAAATTAAACCCTTCCCCAAAGGTGTATTCATTCATTTTTATTTCTTGAGCATTTGTAGTCAACAAAGAAAGAAAGAGTACAGAATAGATAATTTTATTTAAAATTCTCATTTTTTATATTTTATGAATCAAAAGTTCCTTTTACAATTATTTCACCATTTAGCATACATGGTTTTCCGTGAGCAAAAACATCTACTAAATTTAGATGGTCATCAAACACACACAAATCGGCATCATATCCTATTTCAATTTTACCTTTATTTTTTAATCCTAAATTTTTTGCAGGGTTTGATGTTATTAATTTTATGGCTTGTTCTAGCGGATAATTTCCTAATTTCACAAGATCTACTACTTCTTTTAAATTTGTATAAATGGGTGCCGGAAAAACAATCGTTTCTTTTTGATCATTTACTTTAGAAAGCCCAGCATGTCCATCTGTGCTAAAAGTCATGTTGTCTATAGACGCTCCTTGCTCTAGTGCATATAAAACCGATAAATAAGGTGCCGTATATTTTGAGGCTCCTGTTGTTATATCAATCATTCCGCCCAATTTTGCAAATTTTATGGCTTCGTCAAATAATTCTTTGGTTCTTGTAACGTGAGTTGGCGAAATATGTTCTATGGGAAAACCATAATCTTTTACTAATTCAAAAAGTACGTCCATTTTACTGGGTAAATTGCCCAAGTGAATGTGCAAAATTCCTTTTTTTCTTGCAATGCCTCCACCCACTCTCACGTCTCTAAGTTTTCTTACTAATTCAAGCGCCGTTGGATAAGAAGATCTAATGTCGCTTATTGCAATTTTACAGCCCAAAACATTATCAATAAAAATCATATCGCTTTGAATATTGTCTGTAATGGTAACCGTATCTACACCATAATATCCACAAAACATATAGGCCGAAATTCCTTCTTGTTCTAATGCTTTTGTTTTACTATATAAAGATCTAATGTTTCTTACTGTTCCATCAGTACCTAAAAGCCCCACCACAGTTGTTGTGCCACACGCAATTAAATCTTTCAATTTAATTTCGGGTGTCATAGAAGAATAGCCATCTTTTCCACCTGCTCCATTGATATGAATATGTTGATCTATAAATCCGGGCACTACGCTTTTTCCTTGCATATCAAAAACTTGTGCGTCATTCTTAAATCTATCTAAGTTTTCATCTATGGCTACAATTTTGTTAGCAGCAATCAAAAGGTCTTTTTTTCCTAATGAAGTGGGCGAAAATAGATTTGCGTTTTTTATAAGTTTTAACATATTTATATAAAATGAAGTATTAGCATAAGTATTAATGCAATGCCAAGTGGGATTATATTTCTTTTAACAATGGCAATTGGGGTAACTTTTGCAATTTGAGCGGTTGCAATTAAAACTCCCGAAACTGGCGAAACGGTTCTTCCCATTGATGCTGCTAATTGCATGGGTAAAATTATTTCTGTACTAGCAATTCCAAGTTTAGTAGCAATTTTTGGCACTAAAGGACCAAAAGCAAAGAAAGCAGCATTTCCGCTTCCCATTAACATTGAGGCTAAAAATATCATAATTGTCATTACAATTCCTACACCTATTGCGCCAAAACCAAGATTTTCTGTAATAATAATTAATCCTTCTATAAACCCTAAACTTATTAGTCCTTTAGCAAAAATATCGGCTGCGATGATTAAAACTACAACGGTTTTAAAAATATCGCCCATACCATTCCAAAATGTTTGTAAAGAATTTAAGGTGTTTTTAATGTTTTTAAGTCTAATAGCTTCAAAAATTAAGGCTACAAATAAACTGATGAACATTACTGTTGTTGTATCTAATTTTATGGGTGGTTCAAAAAACGGAAAAAATTCGGAAAAAACGATTAATAAAACTATGGGTAAAATGGGCAAAATAGCATAAATAGCAGGAACACTAACATTTGTTTTGTTATGATTTTCTTCTATTAGTTCTTCCGGATTTTTTTTATCAAAATATCTATTTACAAAAAAATAAGTTATCATCATAGAAAGCGACAATGGCAATACTAAGGGAATTTGAAAATTTAGAAAATAAAATACCGAATCTAGTTTAATTAAATCTATAGCACTTGCTGTAGTGGCACATGCAGGACCAATTCCAAAAGTTGTTGTTGCTGTAATTACTGATACGGCTGATAATCTACTGACGCCTAGTTTTACTAAAATAGGATACATAGAGGTCATTAGCAATAAACTTAATCCGGCTGCAGATGGTATAGCAATAAACAATACTTGACCTATGGGTATAACCATGGAAGCGGCTAAATAGGGGCTTTTTTTAAATAATGCCAATGGTTTCATGGCTAAATCTACCAATTTATCTGATGCACCTATTTTATCCATATACGCCACAAAACCTCCAATTGCCATAATCATTAACCCAACACCCTCGTTTATAGTACTAAAAGATTCTTTTATAAATTTGAATAAATCAAATCCTTTAAAACCTGTTGATGTTTTTAATTCGGGTAATTGCAATTCTAAAATTATTGATATCAATAGCATAGCTAATCCTCCTATTAATAAGGTAGCTACAGGATTATAATTTTTTAACAAAAACCTTGTTATAATTATAATACAAATAAGAGATACTATTGGACCTATCATCAATTAAAAATTAGAACCATTAACTTTTCTTCCTGGGGAATAAATAGCTCCATTTGCACTATTAATAGTAGAATGTCTTTCAAAATTACCTGTTAAATCTGGTTTTCTTGTATAAGATTCATTTGGATTATCATCTAACGGAGTTACATCAAAAGTGGCAATAACTACACCCGAGGCGTTTCTTAAAGTTAGCATATCATCTGCATTATTTAAGTTGATTTGTCCACTTGATGCCGTTTGAACGATACTTCCTCCAAAAGTTCCTGTAGGCGTGCCCCCACCAAAAACAACTATAACACCATTTTGTGGTAAAATTGTTCCTGTTGGGAAAGTATGCCTTGTAGAAGAAGCGTCAGAAAGCGTATATCCACTTATGTTTAAGGAAGGATTTGAATTGATAATTTCTACAAACTCATCTTGATTTGGGTCTCTTGTTCCATCGCCATTAGCATCGCCAGCAATTCCGTCTGCAGGGTCATATAATACTTCATTGATAACAAGTCCTAAAAAAGGACAGCCATTATTAGAAACATCTCCAAAAACAGCCGGACAATTATCTAGTGCATCTGGAACAGTATCATTGTCAGTATCTGCATCATCATCTTGTAGATTTATACTTAAAAAAACAGGTGACGTAACTAATACATTTGAATTGTTTTGAATAGAAATAGTAATTGTTTCAACACTCTCAATTAAATTATCTTGAATACTTGTAATGGTTATTTTTCCGGATGTGGCTCCTTCTTGTATTACAAATTGTAAATTACTCAATTGATAATCTGTAGTGTTTTGAGCATTTCCTCCTAGTTCAAACGGAATAGTTAAAGTGCTCGTTGCCGGACCATTTAAAGTGGCAGTAACCTCAACAGTTCCATTTGCCTCGCTTAAATTTAAACTAGAAGAACTTACACTTAAAGACGGCAATATGTCTTCGGTGGTGCATCTAATATAAGCAAAAGAAAAAAATAAGACTAAAAAAGGTACTAAAATTCTAGTGATTTTCATGAGGTTGATTTTTAAAAAAATGAACTATAACTATTTTTTGTAATAAAACTATTTTATGATAAGTTTTGTTGTAAACGATTTATTTTCTGATGTAATTTTTACTAAATAAACGCCACTATTAAAACCATTTACATTAAAACTATTTTCTTGAATAGTAGTATTTAGAACTTCTCTTCCACTTATATCAAACATTTGAATGTTTTTTAATCCATTCAAATTAGATTTAATAGAAACATTGCCATTACTAGATGGGTTTGGATAAAGAGAAATAGTATTTGTTATATTAAAATCATTTGAACTTAAGGTATTAAAAGTTTCTCCATTAATTCTTACATCATCAACTCTTAAAAAACCACTACCATCAGTAGTTCTTGAAGCATTATTCCAACCATAAATTTTTACCTGAAGTGACGGAAGATTTTGAAGATTTAGAGGTTTTGTAAAAACACTCGTAACGTCGGCAGGCACATTAAAAGTTTCAATTACATTTCCGTTTATTTCTACAGTTATGCCAGATGGTCCATTTCCGGTTGCTCTATATTGAAAAGAAATAGCAGTTGCATTTATATTAAAATTTGCATTTGGAGTAACATTAAAAAAGAAATTTTTTGCACTTGCTGCATTTGTTGCCGCCCATCCAGCTTGACTATTAGTATAGGGTACGCCAGAACCAGTCCATGTTTCTGGTTGTGCTGTTCCAAAAGCAAGTAGGTCAGAACTTACTTGAAAATCTGTAGTAACTGCATCATCGGGTGTTTGAGTTGCAACTAATGAATTGTTTGTAAATTCATAAATAAGAAAAATTTCTTCTACAACTTTTCCGGCAACATTTACATTTGTACTTGCGCCACCACCTGATATTGTAATGATATCATTATAATTTGCTATGGCTAGACCTTGTTTTAATCTAACAAAAATAGTAGTTAGTGTGCCACTAAAAGCGGCTAAAGAAATAGAGGAACTATAGGTGCCGTTTATAGTTTCAGAAATCTCAAAATTAGAAACTACAGGTAAGGCAACAGTTACTGCACCACCAGTAAGATTTGCTCCAGTTAATCCAAAACTTTGAGACGTTGATGGTCCTGCATTAATAATATAGTTAAGTCCTGAAACCGCAGTGGGAGTTGTGCTTAAAGAAGGAGTTGTGGGTGTTCCTGCAAGAACTACATCATCAATTCTTGTGGTTGTTCCTCCAGTACTTCTAACCCAGCGCAATTTAAGTCCATTAATTTGAGCGTCAACCGGAAGATTAATTACGGGAGTCAAATACCAAGCTATAGCAGCACTGGCTGTTTCATTAAAAGTAAAGGGAATATTTACATATTGTGTTCCGTTCCAATAATCTACCACTAAAGCAGGTAAAACAGTAGCACTTTCTTTTCTATAGGCAAATTGCAGTTGCAAATTTGTATAAGTTGAGGCATTAATGCTTTCAATTGCAAAACCTCTTGCAACAGCACTAGATGCGGTAGAAAAAAACACATTTGCTCCCGCACTAGCATTGGTATAACCCGATGAGGCATTAGTGTTTCTAATATCTGCCCCATCTGTAATGGTGCCGCTAGAGTATGTTAAAGTAGCCGAATTTTGAAAGCCATTTGCAGTAACGTGAGCAGGTATAAGCGTTGTTGCGGTTACATTGCCCATATTTTCAGAAAAAATAGTGGTTTGGCTCCATCCAAACATTGAGAATAATAAAATTAAATAGTAAAATTTTTTCATAAAGTGTAAAATTAAGTAATTATAATTTTCAAAATTATAAAATAAATCAATTCAAAATAATACCAATTTATAAAAAAATAACATACCAATTTTTTATTTCATGTATAAATTTATAATTTTTGTCATTTGAATTACTTTTTGTTGCATTAAAGAAGTTCTTACACAAGAATATCCAAAAATAAAACCAAATTGTTTTTCTTTATTTATATAACAATTACTCAATGAATCAGCAACAATGTTAGATTCTTTAAACAATTCTAGTAGTTTATACTCTTGTTCAACAAAAACTGGACTGGTAAATTTTGCAACTAAATGCAAACTACAAAAAGGTTTATCTTCAATTTTTAGATGTGTGGTATTTTCATTAAATAATTTTCTAAATAAAATTTCTCTCTCTTGAGCCACTTTTAGAATATTTTTAAGATGTAAATACAAATAATTTTTTTCAATAAACTGACTCATAACAAGTTGTATTGAAGGATTGACAAATTTGTGCGAGTGTTCTTGAATTGCTTTAATGGTTTTTATTAAATATTTTGGCACAATAATATACCCTAATCGAATATTGGGATGCAAAATTCTATTAAAAGTACCTAAATAAATAGTTCTGTCTTCTTGGTCTAAGCTATAAATACTGGGCAATGATTGCTTTGTCGAACTCATTTCGTTCTCATAATCATTTTCAATTATAAAAGCTCTATTTTTAGTAGCCCATTCTATTATCTCTTTTCTTCTTTTTAAGCTCATTTTAACCCCGTGTGGATAATGATTAGAAGGAGTTACATGAATTAATTTTGGTTTTTGAGCTTGATTTATGGTAGAATTTTTTAGTACAATTCCGTTATTATCAATGGGTAGCGGAATTATATGTGCCTCAATACTATTAAAAATAGATATAACATTAGGAAAAGTTGGATTTTCTATAACTACAGCATCGCCTTTGTTTAGGATAGCATTAGAAATTAAATACAAAGATTGTAGAGAGCCCGAAACTATCAATAACTGTTCGGGTTCACAAATTATGTTTCTGCACACATTCAAATAATTGCAGATATTTATTTTTAACGGATTCAAATCTGATGATGGAGCATTAGACAAACTAGAAGATTTTATGTTTTTCCAATACACATTTAACAAGCTTTTCCATTGATTTACAGGAAAAATATCTAAAGGAGGCAAACCAGGTCTAAACGTAAAACTCTTATTCAAATTAGCACTTTGTACAATTTCATTTTTTAAAAAAGACATCCCTTTTTCAGATATTTCTGGATAAATAGCATCTTTAAAAGCAATAACTCCTTGATTCTTTTCTTTGTAAAAATTAACTAAATAACCCGAACCCTTTTTTGGAATTATTAATTTTTCTAATACTAATAGTTCAAAAGCTTTTAAAATCGTTGTTCTAGACAAATGTAGCGAAATTGCTAGCTTTCTAGTAGAAGGCAAATTAGTTTGATGAATAAGAATTTTTGTTTGAATACAATTTTTTATAGATTGATAAAGAATTAAATACTTGCTTTTTCTTGACTTTTTAGATGCAACACTATATTTTTCAACTATTTTGTCCAATATAAAAGATGCTTTTGTTTCCATAAATTAAGTTTTAATAAAAGCACAAGCTCGGTGTAGATTAAGTTACAAGAATCAGTTCTTAATTGTCAAATGTAAGATTAATTTGGTTTAAAACAAAGGTCTAGTTTTGATTAAGCCACACTAAATATTATTATAAATAAAATACAATAGTTCCATAAAATGCGCTGCACACAACACTTAACATATATAGTATTGCAAGCAAAAACAACATATAGTTCATATTTATTATTGAGTTGCTTTTTTTAATACCCCCATTTTTTCATAATTTTACCACAATAACAAATAGCTTTTGAGTAGTTTTTAAAAAGTTACTTATATTTGCAATAAATATTTTTAAAATGAAACATACTAAAATAAACGCCCTTTTAAACAGTACAAACACCATGCACGAAAATATCAATCGAAATTGCTACGCTATTTTTTTTCAATAAATTACTATTGTTAAACTTAAAACTAAAAAACTGATCTACTCTCCCTATACTCTATCAATCTTAAAAATTTACTCATTTACCTCATTCTACACTATCGTTGAAGAATTTCTATTATCATTTTCGGGGATTTCTATGGGTTTTCCAAAAATTTTATAGGCAAATAATCTCGCTTTTCGGGCAATTTCGGTTTTATCTCGCATATAATTTAGGGAATTATAATCGTAGATAGATGTTGCTTTTATGTAGTTTAAACCTTTGGGCATATTGCCTACACCAAACCCTATACTATTGGAACTGTCCCAGTCCATAATTTCTTTCAGTTCAATAACACCTATATTTCGCCATGGAAATTCGGTAGCGTCCCAATCTAAACTGGAATTGAAAATACTTTCATTTTCATTAGGTTGTGCATCTCTTATTTGTATTTGAAACCAATATTTTACGGTTTGCTTTTTTAATCGTTCTCTTAATTCGTTTTTAAGGTAGTTTCTGTTTCTGGTTTCGCCAGGTAATATGCGTTGATTTTCAGGTTCCAATCGGTTTTGTTCAGATATAATGCCTGTTTCTACGGTTTCTAAATCAAAAGGAATGGCTTTGTATTTGGCATAACGCTGCACGCCATCAGTTCCTACAAAGTTAAAAGGCGTTTGAGCGTGGTAGGTAAGATTAGAAAATGAAGTAGGGTTTCTTCTCAAGTTATCAATAGCGGCTTCTTTGCCCACAGGGTATTGTTTGTAATAATCGATATATTCTATTCCAAACTTTTGATTTCTCAATTTGGCCAATTTTAAAAAACTTGCCACATTCCAAAAAAGAGAAATACTTCCGGTGTTGAGGTTCATATCAAACGGACTTTTGAAAGGTTGGTCAGATAATTTGATACTCAATGATTTGATGGTTGCCATAGCATCATCATAAAAAGTAGCCATAGCATGCCGAACTTGGCAAGGCATAACTTTTCCTTGTACTAAAAAGGGATGTTGAGGAATAGCAGGATCTAAATCAAAGGTAAAAGTTCCTTTGGCAGCAATACCATTGTTGTGCGACATGCGTTGTCTGGCTTTTATACCCATGCCTATGGCAATGGCAAAGCCAAATAGGTGCGACACTACTTTCAATTCTAGTTGATCAATGAACCGACCCACACTAGATCTTTTTGGTTTTTGAATAATTGTTTTCATCAGATATTAGTTTCAGATTGAATGTTATAGATATCAACTCCCAAAGCGTTAAACTCCGCTTCTTTTGCTTTTAATTTTTGGATTAACAGCGGGTTGATGTCGCCTTGTTCGTTTTTCATAATATAGCCATAACCTGTTTTGGAAAGCATATTACTCCACCACATCATTTGGGTTGCAATGGTTAAATCTGGTGCAATGCTATCGTCTTTTTCATCGCCCAAAACGCCGTTTGGTTCACAGCCAAGTCTTATCCCTAAAGAGGAATAACGAATTTCTCCAATGTCGTCATATTGTTTAGAATTTGCCCAATAATGTCCAAAAGAGGCATTAAAAATGATATAAGCACATGCTTTTTTTAAATTGTTTAGTTGTTGCGAATATTCTTCCAGATTGTTTTTGTCTAAAGTAGCTAAAGTGGTAATGTGTGAAACCGCCTTGTAGGTATCAGAAACAATGGGTCTTTGTAGGTTCAAATCCATTCTGTTTTCGGTGGTGTACCAATTTGGAGGATTGGTGGTTTTTCCTGTTTTAGGATTGGCATTTGTTTCTTTTTGCAGGTGTTTGCACAAAAATGGTTCTACCGAATGTTCCACTAAATCTCTAGAAAACGCAAAAATTTCATGCCATTCAGCTGTAATTTCATCTTCGTGAAGGACAAAAAATTCGTCTATATATTCTGTTAAAACGGTATAAAACAAGTTGGCTGTATGGGCATACCGATGTTTTGAAGAAAGGGGTTTCATAGGTTGCCAATTTTTCCAATCTAAAGTACCTAAAACATCATAAACCCTTTTGTTGATGCCTTTAGCGGTTAGTGCCGTGGCTCTATTGATGTAACCATCTTCTTTAATTAATATTTGATCTGCAGTATGATTAATGAGCACCACACTTCTTAAATGTGGAAATAAAACAGAACCCACCGGATTGCGTCTGATGTTTCTATAAGCTGCAATGGCATATTGCTCTGTATTGAGATGTGTTTCTGTAAAATGTTTGTCAACTTCGGTCAAAATACCACCACTCACTCGGGCTACTCTTTTGGCAGCCTCCCATTGCTGTCCGTCATTGGGCGTAAGCGTTATTTTGGATTGGGCAGTATCGTTTGGTTTTGTAGGACCTTTTAACGTGATGCTTTCGGGCATAAAATAACCCTCATTGTTGATGCTAAACTTCATTGAAATATCATTAAAAGCATATTGAGAAGTATGGTCATACGAACTCCAATGATAGTACAACCAATAGCCATTTGGATTTTCTGGATCTTTGTCTAAAGTGCTGGCATACATTCCATTCACCATTCTTTCTGCAAACCATTCATCACTGCGTGTGATGCCAGGTTTCATTTTTTCCATAGCAACGGTTAAGTTTTCGGGATAATCAGCTTGAATTTCTTCAATGGTTAAGGATTTACCTTCTTTTATTTTTAAAAGATGTTTTTGAGTGGTAAGTTCTACAGGGATAAATTGTTTTACAATGGCATCTATTCTTGCTTGTGGATATTTTTGTGGTGCGTCTTTGTCGTGGTCTTTAATCACCACTCGTGGCAATGGGGTATCTTGTCTATATTCCCAATAAAACAAAGGTATGGTTCCCATATTGTAACTCAAACCTACCAAATCAGCTTTTTTAATTTTAATGGTTTTAAACAAAGTATTGATGCGTTCTGCTCTAAAAGCTGCTGTATTTTCAATAGTATGTTCATTAAACTTATGTGTATTGGTATGATAAATTTCTAAACGAATGTTTTTGGCAATTCTGTTTCGATGAATGACAGACATATCAAAAGCCAATTCAAAACGACCTTCGGTGTCGGTATCCGTTTCGCTGAGTTTTACCCAATGTCCCAATCGCGTTTTTGCCCACAATTCTAAATGGATATGATGAATGGGCGTGTGATAATCTTTTTTATCAGAAAAAGTAAGTCGCCCTATGACGCTACTATTGATTTGGTTTAAAAAAATAATTTCATTTCTTGGAAAAAGTTGTGCCATTTTGGTTTGATAAAAAAGTAAAAATTTATCATACAAACTGTACAGATATTCGCCTATCAAAGCAATAGGATTGGAAATAAGTTTACTACCATTGTCGTTCAAATGATGCACACTTTTAAGTTTGTGCCTTGTTGTTTTGGTAGTAGTACCCGACAACTTTTGTTGGCAAGCTTCTTGTATGCGAAACATTTCTTCAAAATCGAAAGTTTTATTGCTCATAATTTGATAATTTTAGGGTTCTAAAAAATACATTTCAATTTCTCCTTTGTTTTTGGCGGGAATTAAGCCACGATATTCACAGGTATATTTGTCTTTTATGAATTCATAAGTTGAACTAGAAATATTAATTCTTGATGGCAAACTATTGACTTCCATTCTTGAAGCGGTGTTCACGGTGTCGCCCCAAATATCAAAAGCAAACTTTTTGAGACCCACCACTCCAGAAACCACAGGACCCGTGTGCATGCCAATTCTAATTTCAAAAGCAGATGGATCATTTGAACCTTTTTGAGCGGCAATTTCTTGCACATAGTTGCGCATTTCAATGGCAGCAGCGGCGGCATTTTGGGCATGATTGGCATCTATTAATGGCAATCCGGCTACACACAAATAGGCATCACCAATGGTTTTTATTTTTTCAATATGATATTTTTGAATGATTTCATCAAATTTTATAAAATACCTATCTACTTCAAGAACAAGGGCTTCGGTAGTCATTTTCTCCGATTTATTTGTAAAATTTACAAAGTCGGTAAAAATTACAGTAACCGACTCGTAGCGTCTTGGTATTGCTTTGCCAAATTTTTTCAGTTCAAGAGCAATTTCAGCAGGTAAAATATTGAGTAATAAATTATCCGACTTCTTTTTTTCGTCTTCCAAATCGGCTGTTCTTTCGGCTACATTTTTTTCAAGATTGTTATACAACATGGCATTTTCAATAGAAACTGCAATTTGACTGGATAGAAAATTTAAAAACATGATGTTTTCTGAATAAAAAGCATTTTCAAGCAAGTTGTTTTCTATGTATAAAATACCTTTTAATTCGTTTTTATTGATTAATGGCATTCCAAAAACCGATTTAGCTTTGTGCGATTGAATGTAGGCATCTTTGCCATGCAATTGATCTTGCCAAGCACAATCTAAAAGCACTTCGGTGCGAGTGCGTTCAATATATCTTATTAATGTTTTAGGTAGATTTTGACTTTTATCTAATGCAATATTTTGCAGGGCAATTTCGTTTTGTTCCACTTCCCAATAGGCAGCAATTATGAGTTCGTTATCTTTTGGAAGTATCAATGCAGCTCTATTGCCGCCAATGTTTTCGGACACTATTTTCATCAATTGATTGAGCATTTTCTCAAAAACTACTTCGCTAGACAAGGTAGTGGAAACTTTAAATATACTTTTTAAGTCTAAAGACGAAAACGACAATTGTTTGTTATTGATTTCTAATTCTTTAGTAGCATAAGTATCGTCCATTAAACTTTTTAATTCTGCCGGAAATTGATTGGATAATTGAACTAATTTGCCATTGGCTCCCCAACTTCTATAAGCTTGAAAGGCGTTTCGAAGATAGAAATTACCCAAAAGTAAATTATTGTTGGCTATATGATATTTTCCTGCGAGTTCGTTGGCTAATGCTTCTTCTTGTAAATAGCCATTTTCATTGGCTTTGTTGATGCTTTTGTCATAATAGGTTCGGGCTTTGTTGTGTTTGTTTTGCACTCTGGCTTGTTCGGCAAGGAGTAGATACAATTTGTGTTCAAAATTTTCGGGAGCATTTTTTGACCATTGATTCATTTTATCAATACATTTTGATAGAATAGCAACTGATTTTGGATATTTTTTATGCGATACATTGGCAGCCGCCAAACCAAAATGAAAAGCATGAATGGCAACTTCAATTTTTGCCAATACCGCATCTAATAATTCTTCAGATTTTAAAGCATTTGTAAAAGCAAAATCAGCATTGCCAAAATAATTCCCTAAAATACTTCGGTGCAAAAATATTTGAAACGAAATGGTTCTGTTGGTTTGTTCTATACCGTTTGCAATTAATTCGTCTTCGTTAAAAGCAGCTCCGTTTAGTTTAAGATTATCTGCTGCTTTTCCCATAAAGTTTAAAGCCGATTGTCTGAAAACTTCGTTATACATTAAGTTAGTTTCTTGCTTATATTGTTTGATGATTTGGCTATAATCCGCCATTTCGGGTTCTAAAACATCTAAAGGTTTCCCAATAGCATAAGCATGAATACAATAAATATTAGCATTGATGCAAGCAAATTCAATCGCACCTGTTTCTAGACCAACATGATAGGAGTCTAGCAACGGTTTTAAGGTGTTTTTGATGTGTTCGTTCCAAATATTGATTAAGGCATAAACAGGAGTGTAAACCTGCGCCACCCATTCTTTTGCATTGAAACGTTTGATTAATTCTAAACCTATTTTCCCATAAGGATAACCCGTTTTTATTTTATTTAAAACACCAATCATTATGACGCCATAAGTGGCAAAGCCAAAAGCACTTGGAGCTGTAACGCCATGTTTGAGTGATATTTGGCACATTCTAAATATAATATGCGGAAAAATTTTAGGATTGCCCCAATAAGAAGAAGGAGCAATATTGGCTAATATTCGTAAAGATGCAATTTTTATAGGGTCTTTTGCTTCGGGTAAATTTAAAATGATTTCGAGGTCTTTATTTCGAAGCAGGAAAACGGTTTTAATTAAATCTGGAAAAACAGTGAGCATACTGGCTTTGGAAGGAAATTTTTCTCCTAATTCGCCAAGAATTTCTAAACCAGTTTCTAATGCTTTTTTCAACTGATTTTCAGCTTTATAGGCATTAATTTGAATTTCATACGCTTTTACTCTTATTAAAACATCGGTGTTGTTTGCCAAAATTTCATT